>Ga0207416_1000810_pt1 | contig 47617 bp, 53 predicted proteins | sample PaiPotPPM11metaG_FD_184107 | JGI IMG/M metagenome (GOLD analysis project Ga0207416, IMG submission 184107) | Iron sulfur acid spring bacterial and archeal communities from Banff, Canada, to study Microbial Dark Matter (Phase II) - Paint Pots PPM... ...
GGTGACGGTCGTCCCAATGGTGCTCGCCGCTGCACCCAAGGTCATAACCGGTGACCCGTTCATCAAAGAGGCAGCGAGGCTGGGGATGTGCCATCCAAGCAACATGAAGATGAGGGCGGACCCTGCGACGCCTATATACACGTCCGGTGGAGCAACGACACCCGGTGTAAAGAGCGCCGCCCACTCAGTCGCCAGCGTCTCCCCGAGGCCAACGATGAGGTATAGCATGAAAAGCTTGATGCCCACGCTTACCGCGTAGGCCACGTATTTTTCGGAGAACGGCAATGTCCAGCGACTGCCGGAAAAGCCTAAGAAAAAAATGCCCGCGCTAATGACGATGTATGACTCAATGAGCGTTACCAGTAGCTGCCCGGCCACGACCGCAAACGAGACGACGACTCCAATCGCGCACAGCACAGAAATGAGGACTGCCACAATGGCTGTAAAGAAACTAGGGCTGCTCAATGTGCCAAGCATGCTTTTCGCCAAATGCAAGCCTTGACTGAATGTACTGCTGGGATCCAACACGACGCCGCCACCGCCTATTGTCGCGCCGGCTTGCGAGAAGCTGTTAATGATGTAAGGCATCCACGTCGGCGCGTTCTGCAATAGCGCGAGAAAAAAGAATACCCCCATGAACTTAAGGACAAGTTGCGCGATAAAGTCGGAAAGACTATCGCGCTGCAGTAGGTACGTGATGGCTGTCCACGCAAGCTCGATGGCGACCAGAGCGAAGAATAAGTGCTGGGCGTAGCTCAGAGCAGTTGAAATCCACCCCGCGCTCGTCAGCTTGTATGCATTGGCGACGTCCGTGAGCGTGCCGGCACCCGAGGGCGTAGCTGCTACCGCCTGCAGTCGCGACGCAAGAATTACAATGGCCAGAGACAAGCTGGCGCCGAGCATTGGGAGTCGTTTTCCGCGTAGAGCCCTGCGGCTGACCCAGGCAGACGCGATAGTCCCCTCAGAAGTTGTGCGGGCCAACGCTAGAACTTCACCGCTGGATTATTGGCGCTGTCGATCCAGGCTTTTAGAGCCGCGTATTGACTGCTCCGACTCTGCTGCTGCGTCGCTAAGAATCCGGCTTGTGCCTGAATCTGCGCCATTTGGAGTTGACGCAGTTTTTGCAGCTGTTGCACCTCTTGCATCGCGATCATGTTCCCGACTTGGAGCGCTTGCATATGGCCTGATGAGCCATCACTCATGGCCTGGAGTCCTCGCAAGACATCGTCTTCACTCTGGAGCTGGCGACTCTGCAACCCAGCGTCCTCAAGCGAGGTCTTGATGCCGGCGAGCGAGTTTTGCGCCCATTGGCGATAGTCCGCAACGTAGTTGGTCGAGCTCGAGAGACCAGGATACATCCTGTCAAAATCACCGGCCAGATTTTCGTCCGTATAGCTGATTGCTCGACTGAGCTGCATGAGACGCCTCAGCTGGGCTAAGTCTGTCTGAATTTGTCCCCAAGCTCCGCGTGGAATGTTGCGTAGCGCTTGCACTTGCATCTCAAGCTGTCGTAGTTGATACGCGATTTGCGTCGCCTGATTTATGGTTGCCTTGAGCGTGTTCGCTTGGATGAGCACGTTTTTTGCATAGTTTATTGGATCGAACACCGGAATGGTAGCTCGACCCTCAAAGGTAACACTGAACGTAAGGGCGATGGCGAGGCTCAGGATAACCAAACGTGTTCGCACGATGTACACTCCTTATTAGGTTTGGCGGGCGTGGTCCGACGCAATGTGTGCAAGATTCTGTGGCCTGTGCGATTGGGAGCTATGCCTTGTTCCTTCGTGGTTTTCGGTCGGTGAGTTGTGGTCGTAGTTCAGCCAAGTGTGCGCAGCTTCCGAAAGGCCGCGAGCGTCTAGCCACATGGCGGGCCACACATCGCTGTGGGCCGCTATCAGAGATCGAGCCTCGCTAATATCACTCTTGCTGCCGGTTCCAACAAAGCTTAGCGCAACGTCGCCTAGATCAAGATCGAAAAGCCGGCGACCCAACGGCGACATGTAGTAGTAATGACGCTTGGGAATGGCCGTCGCAATGATGTCGATTTGTTTTGCCGACAGGCCAAGCGCCGCATATGCTGGCGCTAGCGCAGCATTGGCAGCGTCAGGATTCGGCAGCACAATCTTGGTGGGGCAAGACTCAATGATCGCGCTTACTATCCTTGAATTGAGTATGTCTGCTGGGCTGTGCGTCGCGAAGACGACAGCCGCATTTGACTTTCGCAGGGTCTTGAGCCAATCTCGGATCTTTTCTTCAAAGACCTCGTTGAGAAGCATCAGCCATGCCTCATCGATCACGATCAGGGTAGGCTGGCCCTGAAGGCGCCGTTCGATCCGATGGAAGAGATAGAGCAGAACGGGCACGACGTTGCGGGGGCCAAGACTCATGAGATTTTCCATCTCAAAGACTTGGAAGACGTTTGAACCTAAGCCGTCGCGGTCAGCATCCAAGAGGCTACCCATCGCGCCCGAGAGCGTGTAGTGGGCCAGGGCATCACGAAGTTCTTGATCCTGAAGAGTACTAACCAGGTCGGTGAGCGTGCGCTGATCGCTTTGTGCAAGCAGTCGGAGAGCTCGAACAAGCGCCTGACGATGTTGAGGGCGGACTTGAAGGCCTTGCAGGGTAACGAGTGTTTCCAACCACTCGGCAGCCCACGCCCGCTCTGAAGCTTGATCCACGCTCGCGAGAGGATAAAATGACAACGCGCCGGATTCGCCGGCAATGTCGTAATGCTCGCCGCCGCTCGCGGCGCAAAGTACAAACGCCGAATAGCCCTTATCGAAAGCAAAGACTTGTGCGTTCGCATATCGGAAATGCTGTGCCATCAAAAAACCGAGGAGCGTCGACTTGCCCCCACCTGTCGGCCCAAGGACGAGCGAATGACCAACATCATTTACATGCAGGCTCAGCCGAAAGGGCGTTGCGCCGCTTGTTGACACACAGGCCAATGAACTGCTCTTGGCTGGATAATCCGGGCAGGGGCAAAACTCGGGACCTGGCCATAGGGCCGTGAGCGGCAGCAAATCAGCGACGTTGAGCGTATGCATGAGCGGACGGCGTACGTTAGCATAGGTATGGCCGGGTAAGCTACCGATGTATGCCTCCACCGCGTTGACGTCTTCGAGACGGGCACCGAAGCCCGCGTCCCTAATCGCTTTGAGGACTCCTTGCGCAGCCGCATCTGCGACAGCGCTATCCTCGTTCATTATGAGGAAAACGCTTGTAAAGTAGCCGAACTTGACCGCACCGCTGGAGGCTTCGGCAGCCGCGCTTTGAGCATCTAATGCCATCGCGTCGGCGTGGGCATTTACAGCAGCGGGCGAGCCACCAGCTTGTTCCGCGATCAGCGAACGGAGGCTTTTGCGCCGGCCAAACCACCTTTTCTCATAACTAGCGATCTGCTTTTTGGCACTTTCGGCATCTAGAAAAATGAAACGCGATGACCATCGGTATGCAAGCGGCAGTCGATGCAGACAATCAAGCATTCCAGGGTAACTATGCATAGGATAACCCACGATCGATACCGGCCGAATCTGCATGCGACCGATTCTCGGTCGTAGGTCACCATAGAAATCCTGACTACCCAGGATTGAATCCAGGTACATGGGTACCGGGGGTAAGCTCACCGGATGATCCAAGCCCGTAATACATGCGTTAAGGTGGCCCAGCAACTCATCGTGGAAAAAAGATTGACCGTTGTTACTCGTCACGTAGCGGCTCCGCAGTCTGCGCAGACGTAAGCACGAGGAGAGTCCATCTTCGATCTCTGCAAGTGCACCCTTGAATGTTGCCAGCGTGCGTGAGTGGTCACTGCCGAGATCGGCGCTACCGCGCTCGATGAAGATCGACGCAAATTGGTTCTCGGCATCTGCTGGCGGGAAGTGTGTTAAAACTAGGAAATATCGAGTCTCGAAGTGGGCGCCGGACGCGCGGTACTGTGTGCGACGCTCTTCATCGATGGTGCGGGTGGTGCGATCTGGAAAGTCCCCCGCGGATGGATAGCCGACGGCCGGCTTACGAATTGCATCAACGTGCAGCATCCAACCGCTGCCTCGAAGAGAGAACTCGTTATTGATGCGCGCTGAAAGCGCCGCGAGTTCGATATCGGAGGATGAATCGAGATCTTCCCCACGGTAAGACCAGCCTGCCATCAGACTGCCGTCCTTATTCAGCGCAATACCATCCTCAATGATCGCCGCGTAGTTAAGCAGGTCAGCGAAGCCTTTGGCCTTTGTTCGAAACTCTCTAAGATTCAACACCGAGTGCCTTACTTGTTATCCTTGACATCAGAGAAAGGTGCGCTAGCATGCGCGCACGCGGGATAGTAACGTCGATAGCGCGCGTGGCGAACATAGACTCGCGACATCTGTGGGTCAGCCTTTGCGACACGTTGGAACACGGCAATGCACGCAATCCATAAGGCAAGGCCAAGTAACGCAAGATATAGGTTCGCGACACTAAAGATCAGCATAGCGGCAAGAACTGCAGTGACGATCACGAGCTCGCGTTCTGCTCCCATGATGAGCAATGGCTGCAGGAAGGATGGATGGATTGGCAGGGTGCGAGGACTGTGGTTGCCGATCATCGCTTAGATGGTTGCGCCGGTCAGGCCCAGCGCGGTCAGGAATTTTGCGCCCAGCATAAGAAATGCGATCGCAATTACTGCGGTCAACGCCCTTCTCGCGAAGTGGCTCAAGTCTTCACCAAAAACGAGAACAGCGCCGGCCACAAACAACGCTATCAACGAAATCGCAGTAGCCACGGGGCCAGTGAGATCCGCCGCCAGTGTCTCCAATGGTGCGTCCCACGGCAGTGAACCGCCAGTACTCGACGCCAGCGCATGCGTCGTCATGCTGAGATAAGCGGCGAAAGTGGCAACGAGTGTTGCCGCCGATGGGTACCACCACTTTGTCATTTTCTTTACTGCATGCTCCCGTTGGGTGGACGATATTGTGGATTTGCTTGCAACCGTACCGTCGATCGGCTTGGACCACATATAGTGGCCCCAACGTGTTGCGCGTTTTTGACACAGCAATGAACAAATTGTGAAATTGGCCCTAGCGGAGTCTCTAACTGAAGCTTCGGGGGCAAAGCCTAGCAAAACACCGGCTAAAGGCGAGCGGTTTAGATTCTAGACCGACTAAAGAGGAAGGTGTCCGAACAAATAGTCCCCCGAAATGACAACAAGATCACTAGCGCGTACACACATGCCGGTACCTGGGGTCGATGGCTAGCGACTGCTACCGAGGAATTTTTGCGGAAATTAGAATTCCAAGAGTCGCCTGGCTTGTAGGCAGGAGCGCAATCTACCGGCTATCTACGTCTGCTTTTGGGAAGATGCTGTAGATCAAAGTTCAGCCGTGGCGAGCCTTCATCAATCGTTCAATGTTTCGACCGGTGTCAACGGCAAGTCGGGTTGGTTGCTCTTATGCCACGGCGCGACGGTGATCGAGCCTTGAGGTTTGTAAACTGGTCGATGCATGGGCCGAGTCCTCAGGGTGCCCTCTGCCGCCATTTGCACACGCTCTTTGGCGCGATCGATGTACTCAGGCACGATATCTGCACCGGCTGACCTCCTATTATGTAACAGTGCAGCAACAGCTGTCGATCCCGAGCCTATATAAGGATCGAGGACAAGGTCACCTGGGTTCGAAAGCGCGAGCACTAACCGCTCTACCAACTCTACGGGGAACTGGCAAGGATGATTAGTTTTTTCGACGTGATTATGCTTGACGTTAGGAATAACCCACACATCGCCGGGATTCTTGCCTAGAGGGTTCGCCGAATACTGGCCGGCTTTAGGACCCTTGAAATACTTCTTCCCAGGATATTTTTGGGGGACCCGTATAGCATCAAGGTTAAAAACGTACCGTTGACCCGGCCAAGTAAACCACATAATGGTCTCATATCGCCCCGACAGACGCCGACCGCAGTGGAGGCCGTGCTCGAAATGCCATATGATCCGATTCCGGAGCACTAAACCAACCTCCCGAAAGACTGGGTAGAGCATAACATCGATCGGAACAACTTCATTGTCGGTTACATGATTTCCAATTTGCCAGCAGATACTGCCTTCGGGTCTCAGTCTCTCGGCGCACAGTTTGATGGCCGTGCGCTGCTCATCCACGTACTGTTCGATCGTTAGCTTTCGGCCTCGTTCGTATCGCTTGCCAATATTGTACGGTGGCGACGTGACCACGAGTTGCAGATGATTCTTTGGAATTTCCGGCAAGAAAAGCTCGCATGGGCCGACTTGCAAGGTCACATCGTTTTTGATTGTGTAGTGTGAAGCGACAGCAAGAGGATGCGGTTTACGTCTTTGCGATGAATCCAAATCTAGCCTCAATGATGACGGTAGACCGTTGCCGTGGTTCACACGTCTCTTTTCCCGCATCGGGATCGGTGGTCAAGGGCTTTCCATTCTCATGCACAGCGCCGGAGTGCCTTGTGGATGTCCTACGTGAATGTTTTTCGCTTATCGAACACTTGTTCGAGCAGGCTAAACTGATTCCTCTGCCTGTGCTTGGTGCTCAATACTCCACCATCATGTTGGGCGGGCCGACTTCAGTCTCGCGAATGAAGTCTCCGCGCTTCCTCGCCCAGAATGGACGCTGGGTGCTGCTGTCCCTAAAGGACTTTGACAATCGGTGTTTGTGATTGATATATGCAACTATCAATTTTCAGCTATCGCTTCGCTCAAGAGATATTACAGCACCCAAACTATTCAACGGCTTGGCATGAGATCGAGACAATTGTCAAGGACGCGCCATTATTTATCTATCCCCAGAAGTCACAAAAGAACAAACAGCTCGACGTGGTACAGCAACTTCTAAATACCTACTTTGACCGGGTCTTCGTGTTGGGCGCGAGATGGGATAACCATCCCCTAGCGACGGGAATCAAGGATTCCGCGCTGCGAGCAGACTTCCGGAAAGCTTTTGGGAATTTGAAAATTCAAACCGAGGTGCAGTTTGGAAACATGGCCCGATGGTACACGGATGTTTTCAAGTTCCAAACTGCCTATTCGCAATCACTCATCAATATCGGGCTATCGATTGTCCCAACATTGGAATTGGCGAAACGGATAGATTCAAACATTGTTAATTTCGAACGCGCAAAGCGCGAGCTCCCCTCGGCTGACCTATCAATAACCTTACCCATTCTCATGATTGGGGTAGCACACGACAATAAAACGGCCGAGGTTGATGTTTCACGCTGCCAATTTGCATCAATACGCGAAATTACAGGCAAGGGGAAACTCGAAAATCGCAAGCGGATCGTTAATGGCTATCTTAATCGCGTTCCTATGGATCTAATAGGTCCAACAAGCGACATCGGCCCGGCGTTTGAAGTTTTTGAGGAAGACGAAGATTTGGAAATCGCTCCATAGCTACGCAAGCGACCTAGTGGCCGAGCTGAATGACGTATTGGTCAGCCCCATCTCGCTCCGACCAATATGCACCCGACCACAAATCCGAGGGCGGCAACCCTGACACCCCAGTGCCAGCTCTTAACCTGGTCCATGCGATAAAGGATCGCTCCGGCAAGTGCCGCTACCGCTGCAAACGTGAACCCGATCGCTGTAAACGGATGATTTAAGATCGCGAGCAAGGTCACTGTTAAGGCCCATGCTGAGCCGGTCATTGCCTTCGACCAATGATTTGTCACTAGTCTCCTTTTCTTGCAGTATACGCGAACGGCGACGTCCCAGCCTAGATATAGCCACCAGATCGCGGCCAACGTCCAGAACCAAACCTCATACAGCCAGCTTGTCAAAAGCAGCAATAAATATGCCACTACGATCAAAACGTCGAGAAAAAATCGAAAACTATCCTCCAGCGGCCGCTTTTCTATGTTTGGAAAATACCATTGCCAGCTTAGTATCACGGCAATGAGGGCAATTCCGAGCAGCACGATTTCCTTGCCGCTTCCGAGGATCAGAGGATCAAATAGAAGTCTATGCTGTTGAACTGAGGTATAGTTTTGGTGAAGAACTATGCGTGTCATGTGCTCTGCGAACCCGACACCGACCGCGATTGGAAAGAGAAGTTTGATGAACTCCTCGCGCATCTTTGATCGTTGCTTGTCGGCCCACACGCTAGGTCTTCCCTCTATTAGAATCGCGTCTGAGTTTGTCGCGCCCCGGACATTGCTAACATTTAGGGGTGCAGACTCAACCTGTTGGGTTGGCGAAGCGATATTCGACTCGGAATCAGTCGACTTCCGAGTCGATTCGTCTTGCTGTTTGGCAAAATCGGAGGCGGTCTTATTGGGTTTCAGACTGTCGTCTCGGTCCGAAGCTTGAGTCTCGTCGGCGGTTTCAAGAGTCTCGTCGTTGGTGGGTTCCACTCTAAACCGCCTCACGCGGCATCGGGGGTGCCTTTTATTAGGTAGCGTCCAAGTGAGGGCATGCTCTTTACCCGTCGCCGAATATCCTGAATTAGGGCGGTTCTTGGCAATACCGCTGCCGTCAAGCCCTCTTCACTCACCAGCGCCTTGAAATCCACAGTTGACCAGTATCGTCGATTCTTAAAAGACGCAGTTGCGTTCATAACGGTCCAAACGAGTTGCAAGGCGTATAGCCGCCTCACCACGCGAGCCACGTCTTCTTGAGCGGTACCACGATGCTCTGGAATCACCAAAGATAGCCCCTCTTCTACTAGTTCGAGGAAGACCGAAAAATCCGACGCGATAGTCAAAAAGTTACGCTCCGGGATATAACGCGCGGCGCGGTCCAATATCCCGGCTTCGTCACTTGTCTTCCATTCCCACTGCGGCACCCTTTCGAGCGCTGCCTCGACGCCACTGGTCGAGCCGCCCTCGGTAAAGCGCAGTGCAGGTCGACGCGGTCTGATTATTGGCGAGGGTTTTCCGCCGCGACCACCGGAGCCGGAAGCAGGCTTTGCAATGTCCTCTTCGGTGGTCTCCTCAACCTTCACCGTACCTGAAGGGTGCGCTCGTAGTTGACGGACCCCAACGTACTGAAGATATTTGCGGACTTCGTCTTTTACAAAATCTCTTTCGCTATGCTCCGTCAGCGATTGTTTTGACTCCACATAGTGCTTCAGGGCGTCAGGCATATTCTGGTAAAAGATATCCGCCCACGCATCCCAAGGCAGCCCTGTTCCATCCGGAAGAACGAGGTTCGTGCGAGTAAGATTGGCTGTTACTCGCATCGATCGCTTGGGTTCGACATAAAGCGCCACGTTGTCGTACCCAGCGAATATCCCGAATTTCTGAAGCAAAGGTATCGCCCGGAGCTGACCCGTGAAGTCGAAAAGCTCGCCTCCGTAGACAGCTGCTACGTGACCATGATGTGTGTACCCTGAAAACACGTGGTAGTATGGTCGCTTGCGATAGCGCTCCACGTTCTTTTTCTCATCCATTATATACCAATGGATAACTGCCTCGCCTATATCGAGGTCACTGCTGTCAACTGCATCGTCCTCGACTACCTTACGGTAGCCTTCAATGCTGCGTTTGTGCGGTTTACCGTCAACGAATGTTAGCTGTGATGCGAATTGGATTCCATGGGGTATCTCGAAGAATTGCCTGTTAGCGACATGCGTAAACCAATAATCGCGGTGGGTTATCTCTGAGGTGTCGGGGGCAACCGTGGTATCCTCTGCGTATTCTTTCCCGTACAATACGACAACTGTGCCATGCGTAGATATCCAATTCGGCTTCATCTCCGCCAGATCGGCGCTGTCATCCTGGGTGAGCACGTCAACCACTCGCCCGTCCGGCAGCGCGTGACGCTCGAGCCCATAAAGCCCGGATTGCGGGTCCCGAATTAGGCGCGCCAATGCGCCCTGCCCATGTTTCCACGACCGTATCTCGACACCGACGGGATTCCAGACGGCGGTCGCAATCTTCGCCCCAACGCCGAAGTTGCGATCTGTGGCCAAGACCTTTCCACTCTCTGCGATGCTGCCAAAATAGAGCACGATCTGGTCGGGGGTCATACCTATGCCGTTGTCCGCGTATGCAATTTTTCGGATCCCTTCATGTTTTTCGAGCCACGGATCCGCGTATACGAAGACGCGCGGCTGGTAGGCCGTGTCTTCTGGGTACTCCAAACGATAGTCGCCAATGGCCTCAAAGGCGTTGACGATTAACTCGCGAGCCTGCTTGAGCGGCCCAACGTCTGCGCCAAGTTTGCCCACCAAGAATGAAACTCCCACGGGCGATGATCCAAGGGGAACTATTTCAAGTGACTGCTGCATGGCCTTTCCTTTCACGGTCATTTCTGACGGATAGTCGGCGCCTCGGGCCGTCTCGAGTCGGTTCTTTGCGAACGGACTCCGAGCGCGTACGGGCGGCTGGCCGCTGTAGATAAATCGTATCTGTCACGGACGCGGGCGAGCAGATTTTCCGTCCGCGTCTTTTTGGGCCGGAGTGACCGAGCTGTTTCCGTTTCTCACGCTGGCGGGGCTAGTTCCAGTCCGTTTATCACAACCAACTTCCGCTGGGTTGGTAGATAGACGTCTATCCCAAACTCGGGGTCAAGATAGTCCGGAAGCAGCGGCGGGTTGTCGCCAGAGATAACCTCGTGCGGCAGCATCCCCGTTAGGGGTAGAATATCTGCGTACCGCTCGAAGTCCCTCACATACGCGGGCACACTGGTGACGCCTGTGCACAACAGCCCGTACGCCCTGTGATATCCGTCTCGTAATATGTAGCGACCTTCGTAGTGTGCCACTGACATGACCGACGTTAGTTCCTGTACCAAGAAACCATATAGAAAGACACTCGGCGCTGTCTGAGCTGTTCCTCCGCCGACGATCCGGAGATTCGGGTTGGCGGATTGCAGCATCCATGCGAGGTGTGTCTGATCGAACGTCGCTGCCAACGCCTGTGGCGGCCCGGGAATGGGCAGCGTGATTTCGGCAAGCCGCCCCCAGTCGTCAGTCTCGACCGCACCAACGCGTTCGCATGCGCTCGTAATGTTAATGCTCGGCTGCGCAGCAACCACGCGTGTGAGGTCCACCATCTTTACCTCGTAGCCCTCAGCGAAGTATGGGGCGTGCGCAGGCTCGGTACGAAGCCTCGTAACGTATTCATCTACTACTGGCGGCAGTGGCGAAATGACGGCGGATAAGTCCACCTTTCTCACGCGCGTCCGGACGCTGTCACGGGCAGTTTCGGCCCTGGTCTGCAGTTCTGCGGCATTGGGCGGATTCGGATTGCGCCCAGAGAGATGGTTCAGCGCCTCAGCAGGGGGAAGGTATCCTATAAAGGACCTCACCGCCTGAGGGCGTACGAACGTTCCGGCATCAGTGGACATGGTAGTGCACCCCCATATCTGTGATGCTCAGGCGATCTTTTTCACTGAGGCTATGGGCTGCCCCGAAGCCCCATTTAGAAAGCAAAAACCCATTGGGCGGTCGCCCAAAGGGAAGAATAGTAATTAGACACATTAGAGTGTTCCTTTCACAGTCATTTCTGACGGATACTCGGCTCGTCGGCTTCCCCTGGTCTCGGTTCTTGCGAACGGATCCCACGGCTGCGCCGCGTCTTTCCGATGTTGCATACGTGCTCGGGCTAGCCAAGGATATCCTGCATGTTGGAGTTGCCTGCTGCGATGCGCTGTACCGGTCGCTGGCGCTGCAATGGCGACGGTCGCGTGCGTGATGATCGCGAGCGTCGCGCGCGTGAAGACGGCGGTGCCGCGCCAGACGATAGTGATCCCGCGCTTGACGATGCGCCGGTGGCTCTTCGCGCTTGCCCAACAGGCAGGTGTTTACAAGGACTCACCAGGTTAGAATGTATCCAATCCAATACTTGATGGCAAAGGGGTCTGGTCACTCGCGCACATTTCGGATGCGCGACCAAACTGCTGGCGAGAGCTTCTTGTGCGGCGCTAGTTTTTTTATTCCCTTCCGACGCGATATCAAGGTGCCACTATGGCCCTTCGCCTTGCAAGTATCCGTTTGTAAACTGGTGGACCGAAAAGCCTCTCTTCCAGACTGCGCCATTTGACCCTAACATGGGCTCCCCAAGGTGCAATACCCAAAAACTCGGTGCGCTTAGCCATCGCCGCATAGCTTAAGGTAGTCTTCACCCTCGCTTTCAACTTGACCAAGGCTTCAGGTTGGTAATTTGAGCTTGTTATGCCCATCTTCACCAGCGCCGCAACGAAGTCTGCCTGCGGATAAATTAGTTCGGCCGCGAAAATTTCAGCTCCAATTTCCAGATGCGCATCTGCGTTGGATGTGTCACAATACGAGAGACCTGTAGTGCGGTCGGTAAGATGATGCTTCAACTCATGTCCCAATGTAAAAATTACCGGCTCTACGGGGAGAAGCACATTTATGAGCACCGCTGCTCCACCGCTATCGTAAATATAGGCGCCGCGCAACCGCTTGAACCTAAACTTCCACGGATAGATACGAATCTTCTGGTCACGGTATACCCGGCGAAGATCGGAGCGGAGTACTCGAGGCGTATTTAACCCATAATGATCTCGTATCTCCCTCGCGAGCACTTTTAGGGCCTCGTAATACTCATAGCGTCTCACTTCGCGACTTTCTGCTTCCATTTGTCTGTCTCTTTCGGCTTCGCATCAGCCGTTCGGCTTTCCGAAATTCAGCAAAGCGGCGAAGCTCGTCAAGGTCTGCCGGATCTAACTGCTTCGCGGTCCGTAGAAGTGCCGCGAATTTCTCTTCAGTTGGCTCGTCCTCGCGAGGGAAGAATTCAAGTATCGATACGCCAAAGACGCGAGCCAGCTTATCTAAATCCTTTAGCGTTGGTCTGTAGGTCGCCGTCTCCCAGCGGGAAATAGTGTTTGGGGCTACGCGGAGCGCGTTCGCGAGGGCTTCCTGGGAGTATGAATGACCCGATGGATTGTCCGCTCTCAGGCGCCGTAGCTGCCGGCCGACGTACTCGAACAGATCCATATTACCTCCATCCTGTTTTGGGACAGCAAATATCCGCGGCAAGTTGACAGCCGCCAGCCGCGATGCTATCCTGTTCTAGGATGGCTGATCAACACCTGGCGCAGGTGACGCGCACTAGGAGTTCTCATGGAAAATAGCAATGAGCTTAAGATCCATTTCTTAAACGTAGGCCACGGCGACTGCACCGTCATCCATCATCCCTCTGGCCGCCTTACCGTTGTCGACACCTCTAATGGTGAGGATATCGACTCCAGTACGGTAGAGTGCAAGCTTGGTGGCGATGTCGTAAATCGCGCCGTCTACGAGGTTTGGAAAAGTAGAGGCTTTTCTACCAGGCGCGCGCTGAAGGAGGCAGCGGCCGTTGACCTTCCGCTCAAGAATCCAGTTGAGTTCATCCGGAAGCAGTATCCAAATCAACCCATTTTTCGTTATATCCAAACACATCCGGAATTAGATCACATGCGCGGCCTTGCGTCCCTAGATAAGGCGTTCTCGATTTATAATTTCTGGGATACGCGCAACCATCGTTCATGCGATCCGCTCGATGCCGACAAAGCTGACTGGGAGGCATACCGATCGCTGCGTTCGAGTGACAAGAAGAGAAACTACACACGCGGTGACCGCAACGCATACTTCGCCCTTGACGATCTCGGTGGCTCGGGAGATAACCTCGAGATACTTTCGCCATCCGAGGCATTAGTTAGCGATTGTGATGACGCGGGTGACGGTGGAGACTGGAATAATATGTCCTATGTTATTAAGCCCACGCACATGAACACCAGCATTATTTTAGGAGGTGATGCGGGCACGCGCGCCTGGGATGATATCTTAGTCAATTGCCGGAGCAAGCTTCCTTGCAGGATTTTAAAGGCGTCGCATCATGGTCGCGAGAGCGGTTATCATGAGGAGGCGCTGAGGGCGATGGCTCCGACAATCGCAATTCTGTCGATTGGAGATGAGTGCGAGCATGAGGCGCGCGAAAAATACGAAAAACATTGTAAATATGTCTGGTCAACTTATGAGTGTGGAACCATTACGCTGACAATTGACGCCAATGGCGGGATCACTTATTCTTTCGAAAATGCGCTGGCGATGGCCTAAATGTCACAGTCACCGCAACAATCACCATTTGATCGCTATGAAATGGCGGCCGTCGTTATTCCAGGTGCATCGCTGCTGTTTGGACTTTGGATATTGTTCCCAGAGGCAATCAAAGGTATTGATCTCAAAGACGTGTCACTCGGGTCATTCGGGATTTTTGCATTAGCTGCATTCTGTGCCGGCCATATCATACAGGCACCGGCAAACATCACCGTTGACTGGTACTGGAAGCGCTTCGGCCGCCCAACGGAGGCAATGCGCCACAGGGGCTGCGGGCTCGCGGAGGCTCAGGTTAGGCGTATCCCCGCGCAGGTATTGGCGTTGCTTGCTATGGACATCCCCGCAGACGCAAGCGATGATCAATGGCGACCCGTGACAGCGCAGATGGCGATCTACGTAGCCAACTCTGGAAAAGCCGAACGTCTAGACAAGTTTAACGGAAACTACGGACTATTTCGCGGGTTGAGTGCCGCGCTGCTTGTGCTTCTGATCCTCGCGCTCTGGCACTTAGCATGGACCTTCGCAGCGCTGACCCTATTAGCAGCTTCAGCGACAATGTTGCGCATGAAAAGGTTCGGTAATTACTACGCCCGAGAGCTCTGGCTACAATTTTTGTCGATCGACGCGACGTCTACGATACGTGCCGCTTCAGGCTCTGTGAATCATGGGTGAGAACGATGTTGTGGATTCCTGTGATAGGGGGTAAGGAAAGATGGCGAAGACCGCGCCCAGCAAAAATGCGATAGTCCTCAGTGGCGGCGGCGCACGAGGTTCCTTTGAAGCCGGCGTGTTAAGGAAGCTATCCGAGCGCAAAAAATTCGACATTGTATGCGGCACGTCGATTGGGGCAATCAATGGTGCTTTGACGGCGCAAGAAGCATTCGACGAGCTTGAGCAACTATGGTCGACGATCTCGACCCTCAACGTTGTAAAGTATGTCGATATTATTAACCGTTTGAATGCACTTATTGACGATGTCGAAGGTCTGAAGGGAAAACCGCTGGCAGCTTTGGGTAACTTCCATCTCGTGAATGATTGGTTTAAAATCGGCTCGAAGCGGGCGCTGCTTTCGCTTCGCGGTCTCATAGACCCGGACCCCATCAAGTTGCTTCTCGAACCGCTGCTCTCCGTAGATGCGTTAAAGTCTACCCTTATAATTTGCGCCACAAATCTAACCAACGGGACGTCGGATGCGTTTTATGCCTTCGTAAACGCGACCATTGAGGATGAGGAGCGATTTCTCCGCTTTCGTGCACCTGAGCCTAACCATCCGCTTAAGCAGGTAAATTATCTAGATGTCGTCCGCGCATCGGCGGGGATTCCGGGCGCATTTGAGCCTGTACACATGAATCTGGGTGACCCCGGAATTAACCACGACTACGTGGATGGAGGCGTAGCTAACAATACACCGATAAACATGGCGCTTGCTGCTGGAGCTACCGAGGTGTTCGTGGTGTTCTTGGATCCTGTTGGAACAACTTTGCCGACGATGCCAACCACAAACCTTTACCAGATCAGCCTTGCTAGCCTCGCCGTCATGCAGCAGAAAATCCTTGACTCCGATATGCGTCTGGCGCGTCAACAGGGAGCGACGATCACAGAGATCCGTCCGTCGAAGCCTATCGAACTATCCGTGCTTGATTTTACAAATGCGGACGCTATCCAGGCTGCATATCAGGACGGAATGCTCGTTGGAAAATCAATCGCTTAACGGGACGCGTGCGAATTTCCACAGTTGACCGAGCTAGTGCCGTGTCGCATCCAAAGTGGCCCGCTTTAGGATTTTGTAGTTGCGCCTGCCACCAGGGCAGACTTGCTCGGAGCTTTTTACTGTTACCTCATGAACGGTGTGGCGGCTATGGGAGAACTTTGTGCACTATGTAGCCGGTTTCTTGAGTCCAGCCTCGTACGCGCACTACCTCTTGCAACCGGCGTCCAGTCGGTCCGCGCACTATCCAAACGATCAAGTCGATAGCTTCCGCAATAAGGCGAGGTTGGGGCGGGACGTTAGCTTCCTGGATTAGCTGTTCGATACGAACGAGACCCGCTGCGCAGTTGTTCGCATGGATTGTGGCAATGCCACCTGGATGGCCGGTATTCCATGCCTTCAATAGCGCCAAGGCTTCTCCGCCGCGCACCTCGCCTACGATGATTCGGTCAGCGCGCAGCCGCATTGTCGCCCTCAGCAACTTCGTCATGTCCAGGTGGTCAGTAGTCCGCAACTCGACCCGGTTCTTAGCCGCGCACTGCAGCTCGACCGTATCTTCGAGGATGATGATGCGCTCCGTCGCGTTTGCCTGCGAACTGATTTCATGGAGCAGAGCATTTGCAAACGTGGTCTTTCCGGAACCAGTCGAACCGACAATTAAAATGTTCTCACGCGCGCTGATCGCAGCGCGAAGTATTTTGGCGTGCTCGACCTCGAGCACACCCGATCGCATGTAATGAGCTAGGGTGTACACCCGGCTTGCTCGCTTCCGAATCGCAAAGGTGACATTCGAAACGACTGGTGGCAGCGCACCTCCAATCCTGCTACCATCGATCGGCAGCTCACCTTCGAGTATTGGATGCTCGCTGTTTACAACCGTGTTGAGCATCATGGCGACTGTTCCTAAGAGGCTCTCCGCCTGAGCGGGTTTCATTCGCTCGCCAGTGTCGCGCATACCCGCACCAAGAGCATCGACCCAGATCCGACCGTCCGGATTGAGCATTACCTCCACAACTGTGGGATCGGCCAGGGCGGTTAGAACTACAGGTCCAAGCTCGCGCTTGAGCTTCTCTTCAAGTCGCAACCGCTGGCGTTCGGCAACAGATATTAGGTCCTCCATTTGTCAATAAACGGGTCCAGTCGCAAACAGTGGCCGCAAGGACATTTTAGAGGTGTCCTGCGGCCACACACGTGCTAAACACGACGTGCATACGGACCTTGCAAAGGTGGGGCAATACGAGCGCGCTGAGAAAAGGTCGGATCGTCATAATAACGGATCTTCTTTGCGTAGATCGGCGGATGCCCCGCGACAAACACAAGCGCATCATCAGATGGGAGACGCATTGCCTCATCGGGGGTCAACAGCGGGCGCATCAGTTCTTGTTCCGCCGCTACGACATGCATGGGCACGCTCAAACGGTTGCCCGAATAACTTCGCGTCGGGTTGCGTACTGTTGCAATACCGCTCATCTTTGAGAGTACCTCGGCGGTTTCAATCTTGTTGGGTGCGAAGGCGATTCGCACGGTGCAGTTTGCCATGATCGCTTCTTCCTTGCCGTACGCGGCATACAACTGCGAGAGATCTTGCGAAATGAGATAGGCCTTTATCCCGTACCCGGCAACAAAGGCAAGCGCTTCTTGTAACACATCGAGCCTGCCCAGGGCGGGAAATTCATCGACGAGCATTAACAGTCGGTGCTTATAGTTCGCGACTGCCCGACCGTCCACGAAGCGTAATCGCTTTGCGAGGGTCCGTACAGCTTGGTTGATAATGAGACGAATCAACGGCTTGAGTCTATCTTTATCCGAAGGGAGGACGACGAGGTACAGACTTACCGGCCTATCGGAGTTCATGAGATCTGCGATCTTGAAATCGCTGACTTCAGTGTTCCTGGCTACGACCGGATCGCGGTAGAGCGTTAGGAAGCTCATTGCAGTTGACAGGACGCCGGACTTCTCATTTTCAGCCTTGTTGAGCATGTCCTTGGCGCTCTGTGCTACAGCCGGATGCGTCCGCGTCGGACTTCCCTGCGCGTCCTTCCAGCCTTTGCTTTGCGTCGGATCGTGCTCAGTGTTGAGCATATTTTCAAACATTTGATCAAGCGCCTCAAAGCGCGGATCGGCAAGATACGTCGCCACGCCACGCAAGGTCTTGTCCGACTCGGCATAAAGAACGTGCAAAATCGTTCCAACCAGTAAGCTAAACCCGGTCTTGGCCCAGTGATCGTTCAGCCCCTTACCATCAGGGTCGACGATCATCATCGCAATGTTCTGAACGTCGCGAACCTCATCGTCCGTGCCGATGCGGATCTCTTCAAGCGGGTTAAAACGCGCGCTCGTTCCATCGTTATTCGTCGGGTCGAACTTTAAACAAGCACTGCGCAGCTCTCGATGACGCCAACCGGCTGTGATCTCCCAGTTTTCGCCCTTGATGTCGTTGACGAGCACAGAATACGGCCATGAGAGGAGCGTTGGGACGATTAGGCCGACGCCTTTACCGGATCGGGTCGGCGCAAAGACCATAACGTGCTCAGGTCCGTTGTGGCGCAGATACTTGATGCGACCTGAGGTTAGATCTTCCCAGGCTCCCACATATACGCCGTCATCCTGATCGAGAAGGCCGGTAGCCTGTATCTCCTGTGCGGTAGCCCAGTGAGCTGAGCCATACAAGTCGCTGCGATTCTCACGTCTTCCTGATCCTAGCGCATTGTAGACAAGCGATGCGATGACAGCAAGACCAGAGCCCGCAAGAAGTATGAGGCGTTGACGTTGGAAAATCTGCTGTACGTGTAAGCCAAACCTCGGGTGGTCGAATAGAACGTCCCATGCCATTGCGTCAAAGGGTGAGTACACGTGTCGCAAAAGAGGGGTGCCTAGTTTAGGCTGGTACCCAAGAGCCCAGGCTACGTATTGGGAGCTTGCCCAAGCAAATAACGTGATGATCATGGCGCAGAGGGCGACTGCCGAGTACACGCGACTGAACGGGTCGGTGCGGCGATCACGAAGACTATAAAGGCCTTTTGGGCCGGCGGTTACACTCATCCGCTTGTTCGCATGAGGTCCCGCTCAGGTAAGGTCGTTTTAGGACTCGCAGCCACATTTGGGTTTGTCGAGCTGAAATTGAAGGAGGCATGCGGCCGCGACGGTTGGCGGTACAACGTTTAGGTCACTTCTGCCGTATTGCGAGACCCAGCTCTCCTTCGTTTCACCTGCCGCCAATATTCTCGAAAAGCATCCGTCGGTATATCGATTCCGTGCCGGTTCAGAACCGTCAACACATCGGCGATCTCGTACCCTTGCTTGAAGACCGCCGCGATCTCACTCCTTAGTGCACGTATCGCGCGCGGACGCGTGACCTTCAGGGGGATTGCGGCATTAGCGTTGCGGGTCTCGGCAAGCTTCTGCAACTCCTGTCTCGCCGTCTGGAGTACTTCTCGCGTAACAAATGCTATCGATCGTCCTTGCGTCACATCTTTGCTCCTCTCAGCCCTTACAGACTATAATCCCGTTTGTAATCATAACGTCAAGGGACACGGCTCTTACCCTGTTTCCAAAAAAGGACTAGACGCATTCGGGGACCGTCGGGATTCTATACGGCACAAAGGGGAGAAAAACGTAGGGGACAAGGTAGGCCGGCGTATATACAATCGACAAGCGCTTGATATCCGCCACAGACAAAGCAGCTCGGCGACTTCGTCTTCTCGCGCTTTGACTTGGCCTCCATGCTCAGGGCTACCGCCCCCGAGCCCCCTACACCCAGACCACCATGGAACAGCTAGAGAATCGAAGAGTGCTCAGCGTGCTCATACGGATGAGCCGCGATGAGCGCGACGCTATTGCAAAGAAAGCTCAGGAATGCGCGCTGTCAGTGAGCGAGTATCTGCGGCGCTGCGCTCTCGGGCGCCCGCTAAGCACCCACATCGATCAGGAAGCCCTGCGAGAACTGAGACGTCAGGGAGGTCTTATCAAGCACCTGGCGTCGAGCGATCGGCAAAACGCCTACGAATACCGCGTGACCCTCAATCTCATCCAAGAGACGATTAGACGCCTCCACCGTGCTAGCGAAAGTTCCCGTCAAGCGAACTGACGGCAAAAGCAGCTTCGCCTCTCTGACGGGGTACATTACCAGGAATGCCGCTGCTCTTTTCCACTCCAAGAGCGTGTGGAGCGTCGAGACTGCTGCCGAGGATATGGCAGGTGTGGCGCTGAGAAATGAGCGCGTTAAGGATGCAGTCTATCACTATGTTTTGAGCTGGCGAGACGGCGAGAACCCTAGCGACACACAGGCTTTTGATGCCATGGTCGCAACACTTACCGCGCTTAATATGCAAGAGCATCAATGGATCGGCGCGGTTCATCGAAACACAGCTCATGTCCATGCACATGTTGCTGCGAATCGAATTAACCCTGAAACGCTCAAGTCCGTGTATCCGAAGGGAGATTGGATTGTCCTGGATCGCACGTGCAGAGAGCTCGAGGTCAAGCACGGCTGGGATCACAGTCCCGGGCCCCATCGCGTCGACGTAGCAACCGAGGGCGCGCCACACATTGTGCGGAGTCCACACAACCTTTCGGACGAGGAAAGAGCCAACGTAACAACAAGAGCTCGCGACTTTTCTGCCTGGACCGGCCTTGGAAGTTTCCAGGACTGGGTCGGTCGCGAGCCCGCCGCACACCTTAAGGGCGTCCTACAAAAGCCAAACCCCACTTGGCACGATGTTCACAGTTCGCTGGCGACGTTCAATTTGGAGTACCGAAGAACCGGCAGTGGCGCGGTCGTCGCCGATCGCGATCAGCCCGAGAAGTTCGGCGCCAAAGCCAGTCACATAGGACGATTCGCGTCGTTGCCGCGACTGGAAGCTCGGCTAGGCCAATACCAACCACCGGCGGACAAAGGTCCGAGTCACAACCGGACGCCGGCGCAATCAGCTGAGTGCAGAGCGCGGTCATACCGACGCAATGTCGACGGACGCTCGTTGCGCCGAGACCACCGGCAAGTGCAACGCGAAGCATTGTATGAACGATACGTAGCGGCCAAAAGTGAGTGGGACCGCTCCCAAAGGGCCGAGGTCAAACGCGCATGGTCCCAACACAGAGTCTCGTCAAGGATGCGGTTTGAAACGTTGCGGGTTGAGAATCGCGAGGCACGCTCGCGGATACGCGGCTCGACAAAAACAGCAAACAAGAGAATCCTGTACTCGATTCAGGCTTACATTTCGGCTACTAAACGCGAAGCGCTGCAAGTAAAGGTTCGGGACGAAAGGTTGGAACTTAAAGCGATGCTGAACCGCGGCCAGCCAGGAACTTGGCGTGAATGGCTCGCCACACAGGCAGCAGCAGGCGACAGGGCCGCCATACGCGCCCTGCGCGGTATTCGCTATCGCGAGCGGAGAGAACGACCCCGAGAAATGCAGCCTCCAGGAATCACCACGGCCCCTGAGGTGGCTAGGAAAACATCGCTAACCGCACTACGGTGGACAGCGGACGAGCGTGGTGTGAATTATGTCAGGGATGATGTCACCGTCTTCCGCGACGAGGGCCAACGAGTGGTTTTTACCGACGTCGGTGATGATAGCATCCGCGCCGGCCTTATGCTGTGTCGCGAAAAGTGGACGAGAGAGCTGTATATTAGCGGAACGAAGGAGTTCAAATCCAAGGCCTCCGCGCTGGCAGCACAAATGGGCATCCGGGTGATCGATCAAGACTTGAAGCTGCAGAAACAGGTTGGGGAGCCTCGTAACGAGTTACGATCGCCACACGGCAAGCCGCTGCAGGTAACTGCTTTGGATCTCGAGCGCCTTGCGACCATGTATGCCAAACGTGCTGTCATCAGCGCTCCTCGCATCGGCAAGCAGCACACCGGCAAGCTTGTTGCGACGGGATGCGACGCTCAGGGCCATGGCATCGTCGTAATTGACGCGGGTCGCGAATTGGCCGTTATCCATGTGACCCTTCGGGTCACCACCGATCTGCAGCCGAAAATCGGCGAGCAAGTACGGGCCCAATCAACCGCTTTAGAATGGCGGTTCGTCGACCTCCAGCGGGCGGGGCCAGACTTGAAACACGCCCGATGATTGATGCAGCATGGAGTTTGCCAAATGATTGCATATAGGCCGGCGATCGCAATCAGCGCAAGTATTCTGGTGGTCTCATCCGTGCTTGTGTGGGGCGTCGGCTTCCGCGTCAATCTCAGCGACAGCATGGCGCCCGGGCTGTACAGGATCATGCCGTTGACTCGTCCCCTTAAGCACGGCGATATGATCGCGGTTTGCCTACCCTATTCAGTAGCCGTATTCGGTCGTGAACGTGGCTACGTCGGTCTCGGCAACTGCCCGGGCGGCGTGGAGGCACTTCTGAAGTTTGTGGAAGCCCTAGCAGGCGACAGAGTGACATTTAGCGCGCGCGGTGTCTCTGTCAATGGATCACTTCTACCTGAAAGTAAATGTCTTGCGGAAGATGAGGCTGGCCGCAGACTCCGTAGATGGAATATGAAGCACTACGCAGTGCCACCGAAGAGGTTGTGGCTTTATGCGCCGTCACCGCGCAGTTGGGACTCGCGGTATTGGGGCCCGGTTTGGGAGGACAGTGTCGAGGGTTTAGCAGTCCCAATTTGGGTGACCACGACTTGAGGATCAACAGAAGGCGAGCAGTCAAGGCTGTCACTTGTTCAACTGAGCAAACTCGGGAAAGTTAGAACCCACAGCGCTATCGCGGCGCAACCCCTCGGCGCTCTTCACGCCACGTGTCCAGACACTGTTCGGCTTCCTTGACGTCTCTTCTAACACCGGCTGTGTGCACGCGAAGGGGATCTGCGAAGATCCTGCAACACAATCTTAGGGCAAGGCGAAACCCTGCAATGACGTGGGCGGTTCCGTCATACCCAGCGATTGAAGCATCTCGCGGCTTACAAAGCAGATCGCATGCGATTGTTTCGGCCTCGTAGGGAGCTTCTATAATAAGGCCGGATGTAACCCTAACCGCTTTTCTAAGCGAGTTAGCTATAAGGAGTTCGACGATTGGAAGCTCGAAGGGTTTCTCCATCGGTTCTTGCCTCGACTAATCAGAGTGCTCCCTTTTATCATATCGGTTTTATCGTTAGTATGCAATAGAGTATTAACGCTCAAGGGACGATGCGTCACAGTACGGAAACAATTTGTCTGTATGCCGGAAAAGGGAAGCGTTACAGAGCGTGTCGGCGTTATCTTGTCCGCTGATTTGCTCGCAGACTGTGATCGTGTTCGAGCCGAATTACGGCGGCAGGGGCGCCGCGTGAGCTTCAGCGGGCTGGTCGACACTGCACTTCGAGAATTGGTGAGCAGACGAGATCTGGCCGACATCCTCAAGCGGCATGGTGCAAAGGCGCGTCGCGCATAGAGTATTGTGCCGACCGCATCATGCAAATCACGTGAGGCTCACGCGACCCGACTTCACGACCTCGACAAAGTGCGAAGGTAGATTTTCCAGGACACTCTTTACCGTTTTCCGATGACAGTGCTCGTATCGGCGGCCGCTCCCGCAGGGACATGGACTCACACGTGACGGAAGCTTAGCGGTGTCGTCGCACAACACGTTCTCCAGTAGAGAGACTAGGTGCGGTGCGTCTCCCAGCGATTCACGAATGTACTGAACCACTCCGGCATCACCGTGCTGCCATTGGGGACCTACCCACCTGCCCTTCGTGGCATCATAAATCAGCTGACGATGGACGAATATGAGCAATTGACGGAAATAGTCCAGGAGAGCGTGTGGGTCGTCGCGATTCCATGGGCTCACCAACCATAGACAACACCAGCCATCGACGGAAACATGGCGATCCGACAGCGTCCTTCCCGGGTGTGTTTTGAAGACTTTGTCCACGTCGAGCGATGCGGGACCTGACTTCGGATAATCCGGAGGGAACACAACACGAATTCGCACGGATCGGTACGCATCTGATTTCGGCAAATGCACAATCATTGCGCCTTCGAGCGCCAAGAATCGCCTATCCGTCACGACTCTGAAGTTCGGATACTCGCCGGCGATCGAATCTAGGTCGCGCTGCAAGCGCTCACGACCGCTGATGCGCTCGAACCATGGACAGTCGATTTTCTTCTCGATGCGCTGCACCGCGCTCTTGATGGCGGCAATGCGGCGCCGGTATGAGGCGGCGCTCTGTCTATACGGGCTGTGGGTCATAGCTCCGTGCTGGCTTAACCTGAGGGTTTGCCTCTGCGCTCGCGCGTTTTACCGCGATTGCCACGCCAGCAATTGCCGCCCCGATTCCCGCCGCTACCGCGACACTCTTCAGCGCAACCGAACCGTCGTCATCGTAGATCGACGCGGCCTCGGATAGGTCGATAACCTCCCAGGTCAAACCGCAAGCGACGTAACACTCCCGTCTCTCGTCGAACTGAAAGTGGCGCTGAAGGGAAACTTCCAACGCGTCGTATACCCGCGACGAGATTGCAATCTCGCTCCCCAGTGACAGTTCTTCGAGCCGTGCTGCGTTCTCAACGGCAACTCCGAGACACACGTTGTCGCGATCGCCGCGCGTACCCAGACGGGTCACGAGCGTGGTCCCCACGTCGATACCGATCGCAAGCGTGAGCGGTTCCGCTTCCGGCATGACCTTTTTGATAACCTGCTCCAGAGAAGATTGCAGTCCGATTGCAGCTTCTACGGCGGCATTGCATATTTTTGCGTCGTTCTTTGGCATGTGGAAGAGCGCTTGCACTCTGTCGCCTTGATACTGAACCCGTATGCCGGTATTGTCATCCTCGATTACCTTGGCCGATTCTTTGCGGATCACGTGGAAGACCTTGAGCACCTTTGCTTTTTCCTCGTCGGTCGTGGCGCTGGCCACAAAGGCTGTGAAACCAGCGATATCGGCGAAGATCGAAGCTCCGTGAACGCGTTTGCTGTTCGTTGGTCCCAGACGCGACAATTCGATTAGTTCGTTTGCCTCGCTGTACTCGATTTCGGTCAGCGGCAACGCCGTACGGTCGGTACTGATACGGTCAGTACTCTTCTGGCGATCCCACGAAATCCCATAGGAATCGCAAAGAGTGTCGACCGTCGCCTGAGCGGCAGACAGTTTGAAATTGCCATCCGCCAGTTTCGTGCAGCAAGCGCGCAAGTCGTCCGGCAGCAAACTGTACAGGTACGGCGTGGCAACGAGCGATGCAGTGCCTCGCATGATCTTGGCGGCTTGATTTGCCGCGTCACCAATGAACAGGAGTTCCCGATCCCCTCGTTTACCGTTCCTCGTACCGATCGCCTCGCCGACGTCAGCGCCGCCAGCGATTCGCCAATCGAGGTATTCCGAGAATTCCATGTTGAAAACTGATTTGATGAAGTCGTCCACTACCAGCATGAGCAAAGCGGCGTTCGTTGCTGAACTATCGCGGTCGTTGACCGGGCGGTACGCCAGGACATGAGCGCGCGACCCTTGGAAGTGGACCCGATAAGCGCCGAAAAGATTTTCAGCGATGTAAGTCACTTCGCGCTGGTAAAGGTGCAGCGAACGGATCAGCCGCTTGTAACCGTCCGTCGACATGGTCTTGTCAGCGGCGAGCGCTGCGAAGTTCGAAACATCGGCATAAATGTGTGCGCCGACGATGTTTCGACATTCAGTTTCAGAGAGCACAGTTTCGAGGTCATCGATGCCTCGGGCAAGATCGCTTACGTTGATGTCTCCAATGTTCGCGATGTGACTTTCCACGCGCTCGCGGCTGCGAGTTTCACTCCAAGCCATTATGAATTGCCTCCGATGTTCAAACCGTAAACGCATTGCGTCTCGGCTCCTTTGATGGGCTCTTCCGGATGAATCGCTAAAACGTCGCGGCGAGTTGGTGACAGGCGGCGGGCATAGGCCTCCCCCACAACGACGTCGTGACGCAAGTCCCGAGACTTAGATTGCAATCGAGCGGTGAGGTTTACAGCAGGGCCCAGCACCGTGAATTGACGCTTGTCGTCACTGCCCACGTTGCCCATGAACACCGTGCCATGGTTAATGCCAATCCCGATCGTCAGGGGCGTCCCCCCCAGGTTGTGGCCGCGCGACAATCGCACCAGATTTTCTGCGCAGCGCAAGATCGAATCGGCGTCCGCGCCAGGCATTCCGGGATAACCCCAAAACGCCATGATCGCGTCTCCGACGAACTTGTCGACGAACCCGCCCGACCGATGAATAAGATCGACGGCGTCGGAGAAATAGCTGCTCAAATCATGTGCCAGTTGAAGTGGATCCATGTTAGCGACGATCGGCGTGAAGTCGCAGATGTCAGCGATTAACACCGTGGCATCTACGTGCCGCGGTTTCCCGTACTCCACCCCCTCGTTGAGCAGCGCATCGCGAACTTCGCGAGACACGTGGCTGCGGAACTCAGCGGCCAGCAGCTGCTCCCAGCCGAACCGGCGATACCGTTCGTGCGTGGATTCTCGTAGCTTGTCGGAAAGCGCGGCGAGGAGATTATGCACGAACGCAGGATCCGAAAGCAGCTGAGAAAAGACGTCAGCCGAAATGCTGATGGCCTGGACCGTGGTGTGAGCGATGCACTCGGCACTGTGAGGAACGCGGTTGATGAACGCCTGCTCTCCCACTACCTCGTTGCGCTTTCGAGTCACCAGGTGCACCGCTCCCACACGGACGTCCACCTCGCCGCTCAAGATCACCAAGATATGTCGGGGTGGATCGTTCGGCCCGATGAGCTGGTCACCAGCATCGAAGGCGCGCACACTCTTCGCCAACGGCTCCAACAATTGGGCCGCGACCCCGAAAAACAAGGGGATTTCCGAAAACGGTCCCGTCGATGCGTCGCCGGGGGGGCCACCTGTCTTTCTCAGTTCACTCCTCGTTTGCACGTCCCACCAACGTCCGTTTTGTTGTGTAAACGCCTATGCCGCATGGATCTGATGCCGTCCGGGACCCGGCGACTGTGCCGGAATATCGGTGCGCGGACTTGTCCCATTCACCTGAGTTACCGAAAGTCCTCCCTATCTTACCGGTAAGTTTGGAAGCATTTGACGAAGCGGGTAAGAAGCGGTAGAATCATGCTGTGCCTGACCCTTACCTTACAGACCTTAAGGAGTATGAGCGCGTCGTCGAGCAGATCGCCTCGTTGAAGGCGGATCTTTCGGCTTTGGAGCGCGATCGCGACAGGCTCCGAAAGAAGCTCCGCGCTCACAATGAGCTTGCCAGGGGAGTCCCGGCTGCTCAGCTCGGGGTCGTGCTGAGCACGGATGAGAGCACGCCGGATGCCGTTCGGGATATCGTATCCCTGCTGAGCAAGCTTGGCGGAACCGCCCAACTTTCCGATGTTGCAACCAAGCTCGGCATCTCGGAAAGAGCTGCGGCTGGCCGGCTCGCCCGCGCCGTCGATGCGAACCTCGTCGAGCGGGTAGCTAGAGGCCGCTATCGACTTCTCGCCACCAAGTCATCCGAACCGTCAACCGACGGTCTGTCGGAATATGCGGGCAACGAGTCGGCGGGCGAGACGGGGGAGGCTCCCACGTAGATGGTCCACGTCGTCGCGTACGATCTAGTTACCCCCAACGACACTCCTGAGAATTACGAGATCATTACCACAGCCATAAAGAGAGAGTTTCAAGGCTGGGCGCATATCGAACAATCGGTGTGGCTCGTAGATACTCCGATGGAGGCCAGCCAAGTCAGGGAACACCTAAAAGTATACCTGCATTCGTCCGATTTGTTGTTTGTCGGCCGTCTGCATGGCAACTGGGCAAGTTGGAATTTCGGCGACTCGCGAAACGCTTGGCTGAAGGGCAGATCCTTCTAGCGGTGTTTGAATATGATTGAGATGAAAGCCACTGGATCTTTCACCCAATTGGCAGGAGTCACCGAACGATGGACCCCCATTCAAACGTACACCCTGTTGTCCGTACTTAGCCTTACTTTTCCATAACGGCGACAGCTGCCGGAACTGCGCATCAAGATTACCAATCGCGGCGACGTCTCGAACATACAACCCCGAGTGTGCTCTACCAGTGCCCAGGTTGAGGGCGGCAACACATCCGAGACCACCTTTTTTCTCGGATCTCAAGAGCAACTGCGCGACATCAAACAGATGGGATGGCGACGTAGCCACGAAGTGAATAAGGCCTTTTCCATCTATGGCCACGTTGAATCCTATAACGGGCGTGCTCGAGACGAGTTCCTCAACTTGCACATGTTCTTGACGCTGGATCAGGCACGCGCCGCAGCCGATGCCTGGTTGACCGACTACAACGAAATTCGACCGCATAGCTCACTCGGCAATCGTACTCCAAAGGAGTTCATCGAGTGGCATGGGCCCCATTATGCAGCCACTGATTCTTGTGGAGGCGGGGTAGTTTCGTAGAGCGCTAGGAACTCCTCGGGGGTGTGGTAGCCGAGCGAGCTGTGCGAGTGCTCGGTGTTGTAGCGGTGCATCCATTGCGCGCCCATCGCTCGCGCTTCAGCCAGCGTCGTGAACCAGTTGGCGTTGAGCAGCTCGTCGCGAACGCGAGCGTTGAAAGATTCAATGTAGGCGTTTTGCGTCGGCTTTCCCGGCTGGATGAAGAGCAGCTCGACGTTGTGTTCTGCGCTCCATTCGAGCATCGCTTTGGACGTCAGCTCGCTGCCATTATCAATTCGAAGGTACTGCGGGTAGCCATACAACGCTGCGATCTCGTCGAGCACGCTGATTACCGCACGGCTGGGAAACTACACGGTCTGTGTAGTCTCAGACCATTAAGAAAATGTTGGACTATTTGAAGGCGGCGTCTGCTACCTCTCCTAATCATGACAAATGACTAAAAGACACTTAGAGCTCGTGCGAACGAATCGTCGCATCTCACATGTTACGTCAGCAATTTTATCCACAGATAGTTACTTCCACGTGTCAGCGCGCTTTTCTTCAGTACTTAGATGTGAAAGCGCTTGGTCGAACTTCTCCCTAAGAGACTGAGGCAACTTGTCTTGATACGGCTTTAGGAAGTAAACGACCCGGTAGTACTCCCCCCTTTTCCAATAATTCTCGGCTAACGTCATGGCCTGTTCAAAGCTGGCATCGCGAAGGCTAGCATTTTGCTTGTTGGCGGAAAACTGCCGGACTGTTCGCACAAAGCCCAGGTCATCGCGGAGGATAGGTTGACCGTACTTCCTGAGATACCCAGCTTGTTTCCTAAGCGCCGACGCTATCTCTTGGCGGTCATGGACCGGCTTAAAGGACTGGTACTCTTGCTCGTTCGCCCCAACAAACTCCAGTAGCAAAGCCATGTCACAGGGAAACTCTTCCTCACCGATTAGCCCAAATTCCAGGTTAATGATGTAAGTCTGGCGCCCATGATAGACTTGCAAGAATAATCTACGTGCTTCCCATTTGACTCGAGTTGTTGAGATCTCAACAGACACAAAGCCATAGTTAGATAGAAACGCGAATTCTTGCAGCGCGAGTCGAGTGAATAATGCCTCGCCGGGGCGAATTGTCATGTGGCCGTCGTGGCTTCAATTCGTTTCCACGACGACCTCCTCATTGCTGCCACGGCATTATCGAGGGCGTCGCCAATATTCCCAACTTTACAGCGGATTCTGCGCGCTCGGTGCTGGCGCGCTGCCTGGCGCGGCTGCAGGCTGTGGCGGATTCCAATTTTGGGTAGATTGGTCGTATGTATATCCGTGCTCTCGTAAGTAATCACGCTCTTTTTGTAGGCTACCGGTGTTGTTTCTAAACTCGCCGGTTTTCGGATCCATACCCTCCTTATCATGGAAAATGGTACGTTGCTGCACCTTCTCGCCCAGGACGCGCTCGTTCTTTTCCCACCCCTTATCTCCGATTGTTCGCTGATCCGCGTGTGTAAGGCCACTACCCCTCTCTCCAGCGGTCAGTTCAACCTCTGGCAGCAACGTGTCTGCCGCTTTGATTTCACCCTTTGCTATGGCCGTTGTAAGGGTCTCCATCTTACCTATGTTTACTACTCCACCAAATTCGCCGGGGTTTGGAGAAGTGATCCCCATGAGAACACCAGCGCCGGCGATGATCTCTGGACACCAGGGGATGAAAGGTCCCCAACAAAATCCGGAGGGATCCTGGTAAGCGACCGGATTATTGCCATTCCACATATACGGCTTCTGTGACATGGGATCGTGAACATCGCCTTCAAATGCATCCGGCGTTGTCCAGCTCCCAAGACCCGTGCTGTAACTCCGCACACCTTGAATGATGTTCCAACCGTCAGAAAAACCGTCAGGCCGATTGAACCAGAAGTGAAGTGTCGGACACTTGGGGTTAGTGCCGTAACAGAAAGCCTGGTCGCCTAGCGCGTTAATGAAATAGTCTGGAGGGTAACCCGATGCAGTTGGAGGCCCGGTTGTCTGATTGTCCCCACCCACTACTTGGCCATCGGTCTGGCGATCCCAGACCGTTAGATCGTTGTAGGAGGGATCATTGGGTGCAATGTCCGCCAGCGTCTCGACCTTGATATCGTCTAGCAGAGCGCCTGGATTTGTGGTGGTGTACAAAATGCTGTCGCCATCCCAGTGGAGCGTGGCAGCATACCCACTGATTTGCGATGTGGTAATAGGATGTCCGTTTGGTCCCCACACGTAACTCTGGGTCCCGTTGTACATAGTGGGGTCGGTATTAAGCGCGCACTCTCCACCATATTTGCAGACCCAATTTGTCAGTTTAAGACTCAGGAGATGATTTTCAGCATCATATGTTTTTGCGTAGATACCCGTTGTTGGGCATGTGCTACCCTTTGGACCTACTCTATAGGTGTCCGTTGCGCCAATCTGGCGGCCGTCGTTGTCGAATCCGTAAACAATCTTGTTTGTGCAGTTCCCGGAGGAATCATCGGTTTCACTTTGCACCTTAACGCCATTAATACCATCCCACGATACCGTCTGCTGAAGCGTCGGATCCCCGCACCCAGTCGTTGAGCACGACCCAGTGAATGGCGAGATGTATCCGTTGGCGGTTGTCGTCCGAGTCTGATAAGCGGGACCCGTATAAACTTGCCAGTAGAACTCACCTCGTATATTCGTGTGAAATTGTTCTGGCGAATTGCTATAATATGGCGTTGAGCCTATACCGATATGGCTACCCTCGGCATCATAGTTAATACCGGAGAAGCCACCCTCTTGCATCACGTAAGTGCTAACATCTCCGTAACCCTGATTGTAGGTGTAGGTTACATTAGGGTTCCGCCATGTATCGTTGTTTGATAGCATCCGCCCCGCAGCTGTGTAATTCCATCCAAGATTGCGCGTTTTGCCGTTCGCTTGGACAATGATGCCGGTGCGTTCGCCATCGGCGCGGTAGATGTACGAATATAAGCCGGCTTGCGTGAAGGACGTGGAGGCTACGTCAATTATGGATTTCCAACCGTTGGGGTAGTAATGATACGTTAGGGGGTTTTCCGGTGAGGTTATTCCTCCGCCGGTTGGCTCCTTAACCGTAGCCACTTTGCCATTGGGATCGTACGTGTAGTAAAGTGTTCCGTACGGCTGCTCCGTAATGTTTGCTACACGACCGTCGGGGTCGTACACATAGTTTCGCCCGGGAGTCGTGTCGGAAAAACCGATCGACGTTTGCTGCCCTGCGTTATCGTAGGTATTGGTAGCGGTTGTTCCTACGCCATCTTTGCTAGTGCTCAAGAAACTTGCATTACCAGAAGTGTCGTATGTAAGCGCAGTCGAGTGCAAGCCTGCGCTTTGCGACAATGCGCCTGGCGCATAGTAGTACTTCGTAATGGGGCGATCGAGGGCGTCGTATGCCGTACCCTTAGTGTCGTAGTACGCCAAGGATCCTGGGCTAAACGGCTGAGCTACAGCCTGGCCAGTAACAGGCTTAAGTGGCGAGAGGAGCGATCCGAAGCCAACCGGGAGAAGCACGACTGTGTCGAAGAGGTTCCCGTACGCGTTGTATAGACCGGAACCTGTGATACTTACCTGATGGCCCACCGTGAGATCATAATAGTACCTAGTAATCCACGGTGAATTAAACGCTGCATAAATATCTGGCGTATAGAGATTAGTGTTATCAGGAATACCTGGGATCTTTCTGCTGTCAAGTGGGAGCCATACCTCGACTAGACGATCCGCCCCATCATAATACTTGTTTGTGGTAGCTGCGACGTTATCGTGATGCTTGGTCTCTGTTACTTGGTTTCCGTCGGCATCATACCTAAAAGTCCTTGTTACCGAATATCGAAACTGTTCCGGCGTTTGAGTCTGAGAAATTTGACCGTTAGGATAGTATGAGGTCAAACTGGCAGTGTGCTGTTGCAAACCACCAGTCTTGCTACACGCTGCGTTGCTTAGGTAGTTGTCATCAGGGTCACCAACCCCGGTCTGGCGATTGAGCACATCGTACTGCAGAATCCAAAATCCCTGATTTCCATTATTGTAGCAAATGAGGTTTCCGTACGCATCGTACGTGAACGATTGTTGTGGCGTGACTGTTGTTGTATTATCTGCCTCAGTAAATTGCGTACCCTGAACAAGTGTCGGCAGGCCAAAATCAGTTCCTTGCTGCTGAGCTGGCGCGTACGTGTAGGTCCTATGATAATTCGTAAATGACGTCGTCGACGTCAGTTCGGCATATGGCTCATACGTTTGAGCAGTCCAAACGCTGAGATTCGGTCCGTGATGAATCGAATCATATGTTGTCGGGCATGAATAGGACGCAGGATAGTCTTTTAATACGGCGTGCACAAAGACGGGGTCGCAGAATGATACCAGATTATTAGTTGAATCGTAGGTGTAATGGCTTGTCGGCCGAAATGCACCCCGATCCGTTGTGACGCTGGGCTCAGCAACCATCGTCGTGTTTCCGTTTGGATCGTAACTGTAGTCGGTTTCGTATGTCGTGTCGGTCGAATTTGCTGACCTTGGATCCTTTGTAAAGGTCAAGTCATTACTTGAATCCCATCCCTGATAGAAGATCAGTGTCGCCGGGCCAGGGGATACGTCTCCCGTCGTGTCTTGGCGTTGAATTACACGGCCAATGCTATCCCAGAGGTAGGTCGTTTGATGACCGTCGGTGTCGCTCCAAACGGTCTGGCCGCCATCGGCATTGCAACCGCCCGTGCCTCCCACGTTCTCGTAACAGAGACTCACTGTACGATAAGGGGAGATATCGCCGAAATCGGCAGCGATAGACGACTGTACCGCTACCCCAGCAGGACTGTACCCATCGTTGATAATTGGGTTTACGTCCCCAGTGTACTGGACTTGAAGCAAATTGCTGAACGTTCCGTATCCGAAGCTGTACGCGGGCCCATCGAGCGCCTGCGAGGGTTTGAGCACCCAACGTGGGCTGTAGACGGCGGTCATGAGTGATGACCCATTGCCGTAAAGGTACTGTTGGGCCAGCGTAGTGGCTACATTGTTTCCCGGCTCGTCGACCTCGGTAAGTACAGGTTCGTAGTTTCCTGGGCACGTACAAGCCTGAATCGTGTAAGCGTAACTGACAGTTGTTGTGCTGTCGGGCCACACGAGGTTTTGTAACACTCTAAATGCGCTTCCGGAACCTGTTATATCGCCGTAATTGAGGGTTGCGACGAGCTTGGCGCTACCAGTCGTCTCGGTAGTTACCGTCATCTGCAGCAGGTGCTTGAGCGTACTGGCATCGGTGGTCCAAGTGCGTTGGAAAGTTAATGAATTGTTGGCGTTACGTCCGTAGATGTAGCGAATTTGCCCGCTGTAACCAACGTTTGAGGAGGACTGATTAATGTCCCAAAAAGCGTACTCGGTCCCGGTTTTTTTCGTCCAGTAGTAGCTGGTCCCGTCATAGTACAGTTTGGCGAATTGACCAGCCGGCGCAATGAAGGTGTGTCCGTCACCCACAGGTGCATAGTCGTAGTGCGCGCCATCGATATCAAATAGCGTCACTCCCCGCTGACAATTGATCTGCGCAAAATCATTGTAAGCGATGTGAGCATCAAACGTGCTCGTCCACTTGTCCCCGTAAAGGTTTGGGCTACCGTCGTCGCCCGCCGCATCGTGCTTGCTCATTGAGTTATACGTACGTCGTAAGGCCATCTCGATACCCTTGTGGGGGATCGCCATATCGTCGGCTTGCACAAGCATGTTCCCTGTGGCGACATTGACCATATAGCGGCCGACGCCGCCAAGTTGATCTTCCTCGTACTCCCACCAGTGATTAATTCCAGTTCCGGCTAGACTACTAATCGTTACCGAGTTGCCAGTGTAAACTGAGGGACAACTGGTCAGAACATCCATCGCGCGCAAGCGCCGCGGCCCGACGGCAGGCACTCGATTTTGGCCGCCGCTCAAAGGAGCGATTGTGGTTGGTTGGATATGTCTGGTTCTCTGAATTGTTTGCGGCAGTAGGCGAGTTGAAGGCATAGCCTTTAACATCGCGGATATAGCTGCTCGCCTCGCGATTTCATCAGCCACTCGGTCAAACGGCATTGTCCGGCCAAACGAGATGGGTTTCCGGGGCTTTTGAATGCCTGACGGTGATGGCGGTAGAGGACCAAGAACTCCAACTTCGATTTTGATCCCTGGCTGGGCGAACTTGGATGAAAACGTGCCTTGATAAATCAGGCTTACAATCGCGCCATTTTGTTCCGGCAAGCCTGTGGCGATCGGACCTTTAAACTGCAAGAGGATCAACAGAATCAGGGCTAGGGTAACGTGGCGCGGAAATTCCCACATTGCATACTCAACCTTTCCAGATGGGTCACCGTAGCTGGTCGCAGCTTCACATTAGGAACATAACAGAGGCGACGAACGCTGATCACCATTGAGATGCGCGCGAAGGACTGTGACGCGCCTAGCAAACTTGCGTCGAAAAGCACGCATCCGACGTCTCCTCATACATAAAGAGCGCGCACCTGGGTCGTAACTGTATCGTAAAGAAGCGCATTCGGGCAAGACAACACAGACGTTCGCGATTAATAGAAAGCGACGTTAAAACTCATTCCGTCGCTTAACAGCAAACACGTGTAGTGCTTGGCCTTAGATGCGTTCAACGAACGCGAACTAAGATCAAGATTGCTGGACAGACTGAAACGCGACGAGCGAAGTAATATCTACGAAGTAATATGTGCTAGGTATTACGTTTGAGTCGTGCAGTTAGCCGTTTAAATCAACTTGAACGTGAGACCAATCTTTCATTTAGATCCCGGAGGTCGCGCTCAAATGGTGCGCATGAATTGTACGCAACTTACCGGGTTTAAAAAACTGAGATTATCTGCGCCTCAGCGAGGCTCCCAATTCTCGCAGCAGTACGCCCAGCGTTGCATCATCACCGCGTGCAAAGAATTGTCGCAGGGCCACTTGAATGATCGAACTACCGCTAAGTCTGTGCTCGAAGGCAAGAGCACGCAGACGTTCACCAACATCAGTCGGAACGTTGATCGACAGCTTTACTTGATGCCTGTATCGACTTGTTGCGGGATCGTCGATAGATCGTGGCCTGTCAAGATCGGATGTTACCTTGCGATCGGATTCTCGACGCAAATCGCGCAATGGTTCTGCTCCAATAAGCGAACTTCAGTAGGACTAATTACTCGATACTATACTACCTGCACAAACTAGCAAGCAAGCCGAAACAAATGTTCGCGCACATACAAGACTGGGAGAGCCTAAGACTAGGGCAATCACTGGTGATCTCATGCCAATCGCGACATACAATCTTTTTGCTACATCCCGCCGCGATAACGCGGCCGGGTATAGTGTTGTCCGCCGACTGACCTGTTCCAAATGCGATTTGGAGTTGTAGCAACTTGTGCCATAGCTGCTCTCTCGCTGGTGGCGGTGAACGTTTCCCATGCTCAAACCTCAAGCTCTGTGCTCCCAAAAAGCCGCCTGATTAGCATACGTGCCGAAAATGAGCCGCTTCAGCATCTACTCTTGCGCATAAGCGCACAGTCTGGTTTGAGCATTATCGTTAACGGAAATGTCACCGGTCGTGCTAGTGTCGCACTCGACAATGTGACGATCGACGCGGCACTAATCGCCGTCTTGAGGCCGCTCGGCTATACATACGAGCGCGACGGCAATATCGTGGTCGTGCTCGAACGAGGTGCACGCATTGCTCGTCCTACCGCCTCGCCAAACCCCACGTTGATGCCGACAGTCCTGAACCCGACCATCATCACAGCCGAACGCGCAGCTACCATTTTGCGCCAACTCTATCCGCACGCTAGCATTAGGGTGGATCGAGGCGCAAACGCTATCATTGCGGTTGCAGCGCCCGAGGATATTCAGGGCATGCGAACGGTGCTCCAAGGCGTCGATGTTAAAAACCCCGCGACTATCACAGTTGATGCCGTGCAAGTACGGGTCGCCAATCCTTCCGATGTCGCAGCTAAGCTACGGCCTTTGTATCCAAACGCGCGTATTGCAGCCGGGCCCAATAAATCAATCTTGATTGCGGCAACACCACAAGACATGACCCCGATCAAAGCGATTATCAATTCAATTGACGCGCCGACTGTCTCACCCGCACCCACAAGCGCTTCTGCCGAGGCGGTGAAAATCACACAAGCCACTCCGCGGGATGTCGCTCGTGCGATAGCCCACTCATTTCCCTCGTTGCGGGCAAGCGTCGCTGGGGCATCCGTAATTCTTGCCGGTTCACCCGACGACGTCTCAAAGGCAAAAGCACTCATTGCGCTCATTGACGTGCCCAGCGTGAACGCAAAGTATATTCAAATCTACCGATTACGCTTCATCGATGCGAAATCCGTCGGGGATCTCATTCGTCGTTCATTTTCAGATGTTCAGGTGACGGTTGATGCCGATCTGAACGCTCTATCAGTCAGAGCAAATGCCTCGGAGCAACAAAGAGTTTCCGACGCTATTTCTCAACTCGATGTCGCTCCCGGAGCCGCCGCAAGCCCCGCAGGCGGTCCTGCGATCCAACAGCCCGGGTCCGTAACGAGCGCTGCAGGACCCGGTGGAACAAATGTGGAGGTCGTCTCTCTTAAGGCTGCGGCTCCCGGCCTCAACGGAGCTCCATCAACCAGCGCGAGTGACATCGCAACCACAGTCACCCAGGCATTACAACAATCAGCCCCGGACTTGCGAATTACGGTGCCGCCGAATTCTACGCAAATGGTCTTAACGGGAAGTCCCTACAGCATCAAACTCGCGCGTGACATGATAAACGAACTCGACGTGGCTCAAAAACTCGTCGTATTAGACACAGAGATTCTTGAAGTCGACGAAACCGTTGCCAAAAATCTTGGACTTCAGGTAAGCCCGATTGTCAGTTCGATCTACACCGAAGTAAGCCCGGCCGCACCACCCACCGGGGGCACGCCTCCACCGCTTCAGGGCTTTCAGACGTTCGGTCGAAGCCCTGTCTCATTTACAGCGACTCTTAATTTGCTCATTCAGCGCGGCAGTGCGCGGATTCTCGCCGACCCGCGGATCACGACAATCTCAGGACGGACAGCAACCATTCGTGCGGGCGATAATATCTCGATCCTCACTACGACCGGCGGTGGAGTCGGTACTCCAATAACGAGTCAGCTGCAGACGTTTCAAACCGGTGTATCACTTGACATTACACCAGTCATCAATGCCGGAAATTTTATTACTGTCACCTTGCATCCGTCCGTCAATAGCCTTGCCGGCATTAACAATGGTATTCCGCAAATTTCTACACGAGAAACCCAAACGACAGTTGCAATGCAAGAGGACCAAACGCTCATCATCGGCGGCCTTATTCAGGACAGCACGAGCCGCAGCGAAACAAGAATCCCACTGTTAGGGGATCTCCCACTTGTAGGAAGACTCTTTCGCAGTCAATCTTTGAATCGTACACGCAATGAGCTGATCATCACCGTAACCCCTCACATCGTCTACCCAGGCGGAGTCAACAACATCCTGCCGGGCCCGCCGCTGCCTTCAATGCCTACGGCTGCGCCGTTACCGACGCTCCCCCCAGGGACTCGGCTACCTACACCGTGGCCATCGCCACCTGGCTCAATACCAGTCATCCCTCAGAGTCAGTCTTCATCTCCTCCCGCATCTCCGAATGCGGCCTCAGCGGTGAGCCCGTTGACGGCTTCCGTCACTCCGCCGCCCCCAGCTTTTGCGCAAACGAACGTCTTTACGTTTGGAAAACCACCGCCCAGTAACTACGCCGGGCCGAACGATCCTGTCCTTATCTACTATGCGACATTCTCGCCAACGGTTCTTAAAAACGGTGATCCCGTACAGATCACGGCAATCACCACGATCAACGTCAGCACGCTGACGATCAGCTACCCAGGTTACGCGGCACAGCTCGCACAGAGCGGTGGCGGCCAATGGCAGACGACGTATAACTTCAATACGTCCGCGCTCCCTGTTGGCCAAAATCGAGTAAACCTTACGTTGACGGCTTCATCTCTTGCTGGTCAATCCGCGACGATTCAAATCCCTGTGAGTATCGTGCCCTGAGATATGCCAGCGCATCAACACTCGTTGCCGTGTTTGTCGCCGTATTGATATTTGCGGCAGGCTGCGCCCATCTTCCTAATTATGCCCTCCCTGGCCCAGGGGCATCGCCTACGCCAACTTCCTCACCTTTGGTTTCGCCCACTCCCAGCGGTTCACCAACGCCAGCCAACTGCGCGACACCAGCGTCGAACACAACCGCGTTCATTGTCATTTCAGTCGTTGTGACAGCTACGACCGTACCTTCATACGGGGTCATCAACGGCTATGTCGTTGCCAATTCTGACGGAACTTTCAATAACGTCGCGCAAGTCGTCAACCTGCATCACTCCGATATCGTTCAGTTTGTCAACGCCGATAGTTTTGGACCGGCTCCTATTTTTCACTCAGCGGTAAACTTTCCGGGGGTGTCAAAGTTTCCGGTAGTTCCTTACGCGTTTCCAGCTGGAACGGATCTGCCAATCGGTACCATGGTATCGTCGACTCAATGGTCATCGGGCAGACTACCAGCAAGTGTGGCACTCTGCTATTCTCAGCAATTTACTGCAGTGCCTGGGACGTATTATGTCGGAGATTTCGACTACTACAATTTGGCCAACATGCGTGACGTGATTATTGTCGGTTCAACTGCAGCACAACGACTTAATACGCCGGCAACCAAAGTCCGGATCCCCAGATACTTTTCAGGAGCAAGATGACGGGCAAGCTCTTCAACCCAATCGTCAAATACCGTTTAGACACTACCCTGCTTGCAGCGCCAAGGTGACTGCCGAACTAGCCCGACTCTTTCCCACTACGTTTCCCGAGCACGGCAAGACCACAGATTTTGCATGGCTGCTGACAGCCGAGAAGCCAGGGCAGTGGTGAGAGCCGAAAGGATTGCTCGCGGGCTAAGTCCGTGACTCAGGAGGTTAAGCGAACATGCCGGGCCGCTGTGACCACGAACGGTTTGTCTAATGAGGGTTGATCGAATATGCTAGGAGTGTGATCGTGGCAGCTTCTTTGATCGCATCATCACCATTGCTCGACGGGTTATTCGGTGCGATTGCTGGCAAGCGGGCTGACAATTTTCGGTCAGTGGCTTCTCCAGGCGCGTCAGCGCCGCGAAGCGTTGCCATCTATCGTCATTGATACTTGTGAGCCGCAGGGCGTCGATGACATGAGCGTTCCAAACTTTTGGCTCCATCCTTCCGGCTCGACCGGAGGCATCGTCGCCGGCATTGCGCTGGGTACTACTCCAGCGGACAGCGGTCCGTCGCTTGGGAGGGTACCGTGGCGCGAACCCTTGCAGCGGATACTGCTGCGTATTAGAAACGCCAGTGGTATGACCTCAGTGGGGTTGCGAGTGCCGCTCCAAATATCGTTCAGCCATCTAGGTACCAACAAAGAACGGCCCGCAGCCCCCGAAACTTTGGGACTACAACATGAAAGCGTCACCCACAAGGTTGAACTGACGATCCCTTTGCTAGAACGTGGACGGATACCGAGCGTTCATCCGCAATGAGACGGGAATCGACATGTATATTCAAGGCACAGGCGAAGCGTTTGACTTGAACCCTCAAACCAAGAAGGTTCGCAAACTGGTTGTCACCACCCCTCACGTGATAAAGCTAAAGGCTAGTCCGCAGACAACATCGTGAAAAAGTCGCAACACGACATCATAAAACAACGACTCAAGGAGAGCCCACTAGACTCGGAAATAGTCGCTCTCTTCCTTTTGGAAAAGTACGAACAACTAGCCACCATTCAAGTAAATAGCCTTCGGAGTCTTGATGGCAAGGCTACGGCGCAAATTGGGTTCGCCGGGACCGCCGTCGCGCTCTTTGCCGCAATCGGCCCCAAGGAGACCAGTGCTAATTGGTGGCAGTTCGCGGCGCTCGGTGCTCTAATTCTTTCAATAATCTGCTGCATCTTATCGCTGAGAACGAGAGCATGGTCAACTCCGACCCTAGACTACTACATGCCCTACGAGATTTTGAATGACCCAGCTAACAAGGGTAAGATCGCAGCTGAGTTATCTGGCGCTTGGTGCGACTACGCGAAAGATGTGCAAGAAATTGCATCCGACAAAGCGAAGTGGCTTGACCTGGCAAGCATCGTGTTTGTGATGGGCCTGATTTTGTTGGTAGTAGGATTCATCAAGAAATAAATTCCGAAAGCGAGACAAACGGATAATGTTCGATGGAGAGCCCAAGTCGGACAAAGGCAGTTCTGGTACTCAAGAAATCCCAGACAAGACACCGCGCGAAGGCACTCTACGTGAAGGTGACCCAAAGGGCGATGTTAATAAAAAGGGGTAGTGCGATTCGAAAATGAGTTCGAAGAAGCCGCTACTCTCTGAGAAGGAACCCTCGCCGCGTCCCGACCACAAAGTGGTGCAGAAGTTAACCGACGGTTCAAGGCCGCCAAAGACTCCGCGATTTAACAAGGAAATTGGCGACGATGGACAGCCCCGAAAACCTAAGCGCTAATATATCGCGGGCTTTTCGGCTTCTGGCACAGCTGGACACTGCATGCCAGCATATAACCGAGAGCACCGAATGACGTTCAGCCTTTGGCGTGTTCCGCTTCGCTGATGCGTTGATGTTCTTACCCGTGGTCTTACGAAACCCAGAAAACCGCCAGTCAGATGAGCGCTGGAAGGCGCTGACGGACTTTGGTAGACAGCGTCGGAATCAAATTGACACTGTAGAGGTCAGAGGTTTGAGACCTCTCGAGTAACCGCGTGTGCCAGACGTGTGCCAAAATGAGCGGGAGATAGCGGAATAAGGCGGAAAATCGTTCATCTTAGAGTTGAACTTCCACCTTACTTTATCGCCCTTGTCAGGATTTGTTAGACACGTCGAATCGCGTGTGAAGCGAGTGCTCTACCGCTGAGCTATTCGCCAGGATGGCCTATGGCGTGCTCTTCGAAGCATTAATCGATCAATGCCCTAGGATCAAGAGACATCACCGACTCCTGAACACGCGAACATGCGATTCCAAATTCGCGTGGCGACACTTGGGAGTCGATTTGCGCATGCGCCCGCATATTGGGGGAAGATTGCTCGAAGCTTGGGCGCATTTTGGGCCGATCTGTTGAGATGAAATCGAAATTGGCCGCGATGAGGCACTGGGTGATCCCGACGACACCACACCTGGCGACTGAAGGCGATCAGGTGACGTGAATCCAGCAATAGCAAAGATTATCACAACTATCGCGAGAAGCCCCAGACCAGCAACCATCGATGTTGACGACAAGGCGTACATACCGAGTTTCTCGGCATTCACTCGACCGTTTTCCCGTACAGCCTCAACCCGCTCGGCGATGAGCGTCTGTACGAACTGCTCATAAGTCTTGTCTTCGGGGAAGCGCGCGATCGTTCTGAGACCAATGAAACGGTATTTTGCTCGCATCGGCCAAAGACCGATGATTGCCATGATCGCGGCAGCCATGAAACCCGTAACAGCGCCGACAAACAAGAGCGTTGCGAAAGCACCGACCCAACCGAATCGCACCGCGTAGATCAGCAACGTGAAAAAGGCCGTTGTGGAGAGCGAAATGATGATCGGCAGCGCAACCAAGGTGGATGTGAGCTTAGAGTTCGCAGTCTTCTCTCGATCATCTTCGTGGTCTTCACGCCGACGAAGTTCTGCGAGAGCTAGCTCTAACTTCTTTTCGGAATCAGTCATTTCTCGTTAAAGCCTTTGCTATCGTTGATGCGATGGGTGCCCCAGTTCGATCCTGTATCCATGCCCACTGACCGTTGGGATTGATTTCAAGAAACCAAAACTGCCCTGAGCGATCCTGAATCAAATCGATCGCACCAAATCGGAGCCCCAATTGGGCGACGATCGCAACGCACAGTTTGGAGACCGTGTCAGGAAGGGTTTTTTGTTCATGATGCATGCGCTCGTCCGCTAGTCCGCGCCGCATGTCCACCGAGTACTCCGGGAAGGCCTGCGAATCGATCCGACACGCGAACACTGAGTTATCGACAACCGTTACCCGGTAATCGTAGGCCTTCTCAATAAAGCGCTGTAGTAAGTGAGGCGCGACACGGATATCAGCGTCAAAGTCCTCCGCCCACGTCTCGATCAGCGTTGTATGTAGTACTCGCCCTCCGCCTAAATCACCATATGAAAGAGCCTTCAATACTACACGGTGATGGCACAAGGCAAATTGCCTCGCGGTTAGTGGATCGTTGGTGACAATCGTCGCGGGCACGCTAAATCCGAGGCGAGCGGCCAGCGACAACTGCGTCGGCTTGTTCTCGGCCGCGCTAATAGCAGCATGATGTGATATCCAAGGGCAGCGTAGTTCGGCATACAACGCGCGTAAAACCGTTCGGGCTTCGCGGACTATGAAATCTGCTGCATCTTGACTCGCGTTTGCCGGAGGCCGAGGGGAGTACGCACGGCGGTAGTAAACAGCGGTCACTTCCTTTGGATTTACGTCGAATTGCTCACTACTAATTTGCATCGAGGTGGGGGTCAAATGCAAGATCCAACCCGTAAGCAGATCGTCCGTATTCAATCGTATCAGCGATACTGGCACATTTCGAAGAGCCCGCACAACGTAGTCCGCGGTCAAATCGTCACGCGACGTTAGAACAAGAACCTTATGCTTCAGTTGGTCGGCGCATCATTTGCAAATAAATCGATTACCGGACTGCCGTCGGGTAGCACGTGCATTTGGAGAATAACATCGTACGGCGGCAATGCGGGCGATTCGGTTCCCACTTCACAGAAACGATACGCCAATGGATGTTGCGATCCGTTCGAAGTATGCCCTCGTCCTACATCGTCATCGGGATCGACCTCATTATCGCCAGCAGACTCAGTCAATGTGGTGGTCATTGACCTGAATATGGCTGATGTCGGTCGATCAAAATCCTCCTCAGGATCGGATTCTTGATCTGAGACAGCGGCGGTTTCGGTGGTCGTCGTTGCTAAGTATGCTCGCGCCTTGGGATCGCTCTCATCATCATCTGGGTCAGAGCTATTCTCGCCGCTAGCTTTAGTCACAATTGTCGTCGTGCTTGATGCGATCGTCGTACGTCTGAGCGCCGCTGACTCGGTATCAACTTCAACTTTGTCGGTGACGATGGAACTGGACATGACGGGACCCTCCTCATCGGGGATTTGTCCTGTGTGCTATAAAATCGCCAGCTTACAATTATTCGATCCCCATTGGTCTTTCTCCCGTAAGGTCGTTGCAGTGTTGTATGCTGCAGACATTTACTTCAAACGACGGGCGGTCCATAATAGTCCAACGACTCATGTGATTTTCGAAGCACTGTACATGTAGAGTGACCACTAGCCTTGAGTGGACATCTCGTATTCGAATTTCGCTTTGGGGAGCGCATACGGTACCAGGCAACTGCTAATATCACACTGCGGGTTTTTCGACTGGCGATGCTGATAGACTGCGAACCAAATGGCCTCCTATCTGACAGACAGCGCTCTCTATCATTAGTCTGTCAGATTCGTCGAACCGAGTGCGAAGCTGGTGCTCTATCACATCGCTGGAGCACTCAAATTCGGCTGCGTTGTCCCCATTGTTGTCCCGATAGGCTCACATAATGGTGGAGAGGCGCGGACGATGGGGGATTGCAAGAAAAACGCCCAATCCGCGCTGGCATGGGCGCTTGCGTTACTTTATCGGGGCCTCACCTGAACTTGAGAAACAGGTGCTTTTCAACCCCCCCAGACAGTTGCGATAACCAGGCTTCGCTACTCATTTGCGTTGGGATTGATCTTCAAGCACTTGGGGCAGGTGTCGTATAGTTTACCATCCGGCGCTGTTGCATATTTCCATTCGGCTCCATTGTAGGGACTTGTACACTGGCCGCCGTTTATGTGTGAGTCGGAATCGCATCCGGTGCGTGCGCACACTGGGTTTCCAGTTCTGGCGTCAATGAATGTGTTGATCATGACGTCGCTAGGGCTTCTTCCGCAGCAGGCGGATGGCTATCAAACCATGAGAAATCACTCACATTGCCCGTAAGGCTATCGAAGACAAACCCACCTAAAAGCGTGCCTGTTGGCTGAAGATCGATCCATTGCAGCCCGAATTTGCCATCCGTCTTTAGATCGGCGCTCCAAATTTTTTCTGATTTCATCATCGCCTTATTGCGAAGTGTGCGATCATAACCCAAAAGTCGAATGGCACTGCCCATTAAGGTTGACGAGCCGCGAGGATTCGTTAGCATTCCCTCGTTAGCGTTCTCCGAGATACGTAGCAGGGCAAGACCCTGCAAATGACTTAGATCGAACCACTCCACTTGTAGATCCGAAAACGGCTTGAAGAAACGCTCAAGGTAGTCTTCGAGTGTTGCCTCGCCCACGTTTAGGTTCGAAAGTTTGTCGACTCCCTGCCATTCGGCCGGCATCAGCGTATAATAATAAAGCAGGCCCAATATGTGCAGTTGATGTGCAGTGACACTTTGGAGCAGATCGAGCGCCCGTCGAAGGTTAATCGCGAGCAGACCGTCGTCATCAGCCGTTAACCGTTTTGCGAGCAATCGCGCTAAGTATTCATGCACGAGTCTGCTGTTTGTTTCCGCTGCGCGCTCAGTTGCGTCCGTAACAAAACTGTCAACCTTGACGGATGCCACAGCTGTCTCTAGTCGTTCAGCCGTTGCCTCACCCTTTGCTATCGACAGCTCTAAAGCAGCCCGAACTCGCTCTGCGAAATCAACGGTGTTCTTGAACGCTTCCTCTTGCGTCACACGTTTGGAGTTGCCGAAACGGTTAATGAAGGCGTGGCCAATCAATTCGAAGGTTTCGTCGACCACGAATTTTAGAGCCGGATTTCCCTGGTATTGTTGAGCTATGGAACTAAATGCAACTAGATAATCCATGATCTAGTCTCACAAGCAGTCAGGCTTTGTTAGAAGGTTGTCCATCATATCGCCGTCGTTTTGAGTCTTCAGGTACGGTCTGCCGTTGCGCCGAACAACGATAACCCTTGCTTTATGTCCATTTAGTGGATCGATTGAGTAGTACTGACGTTTGCCGGAAGTTATTTTTTCTTCAACGTCCTCGGCGCTCGTCATCCATTCACGCTCAGTAGCGCAGGATCGCTGCTAACCCCTATCGCGGTAATACGATGGTGAGTGTCCGAGTGGCTTGGATGCTTGACGATACAAACCACGTACCGAGTTTGCATTTTGCCCAGAATCCGACCGCCTGACCTTCTGGCGATCCCGACAGCTTCTAGCGGCTGTCGACTCCTATTTTACGCAAAATTGTGGAAGCGGCCTAAGTCTTTCGCCATTGATCTGGTTTTCCGCGATTGGTGTGTCGGACGCGCTCCACGTCAGGAGAATGGCCGGGATTCATCCGACGCGCCTTCTCAATGGCTTCCGCCTGAGTGTCGAAAACCGCGCTCGCCTTTTTTGCATTCGAATGTTTGACGGCGAACCTTCCGTCGTCTTGTTGCTCTACGTATAGTTTCTTATGCATGTCGGCTCGCCTGTTAGCCGAGCTGACGTAGCAGCGCGGCAACCATCGACCGGTCTTTCTTGATCGCCCACTCAGTGAAGATTATGATTGATGCAAGTGTCGTAACTATGCCGAAGATTCTACCTGGGTTCATCGTCGAACCCTCCTTTTATTTATCTAAGCCCTTAGGTCCAGCCGAATGTCTGGACCGCGAGGATTCGGAAGAAAAAGCTTCGATCCCTGCTGCTTCGATTCCGTAAAGGACGGCACGGATTTGCTTGGAGGGGCGGTAACGGTTATGATGGTCTTGGCGCAACGAACTGTGCTCGAAAGGGGCTGTTGGGTTTGGCGTTTTTGACAACTTTCCTCATCTTCATTGGATCGTTGAAGGCGGCGGTCACTTACCTTTGGCGCGCGATCCCGCTACTGATAGTCGCGTTGCTTTACGTGCTTATATTCAATTTCGTCGGTTCGCTAATTGCATGTCGATTCTCCGTTTCAGAACCATTCTCCGACTATGCGGCTTTCTACCATAGCCTGCTCGCCGGCGTCTTGGTTTTTGTCGCGATCTCGTACTCGGTGATTCAATGGAAAATCACATCGCAATCGGATATTGTGGCGGCTCAGGCGCGTTTTTACCGCACCGAGCTGTATCGTCTTGCATACGACCTTCAAGAAGAACATGGTGAAACCGGTGGCATCAACAATATCAAGGGCCTCGCGGAATCACTTGACCTTCTGAGCCATACGCCGGACGACTTTAGTTGGACGCTGGCAGATCGATGGCTTCAGAGCATCGTGCAAGGGCCGGAATTTAACTTGGTACCACCGTTACTCGCCGTCGGCGTGAAGAACTTGGAAACATCATATAGAAGGCTCCAATGGTATCAGGTGTCGACTTCGGCCACTTTGAGCTATACCGTCTTTGCCGCTTACGCCATTATTGGATTCGTCATATCGGGGCCATACTCCGAAAACGTCGGAGCCTTGGCCGGATCAATCGTAGTAATTGTTGTTTCGGTTCAGTCAGTGATACGATTCGTTAGTTTTTCCCCTAATCTGGTGCTTGGGCCACTGCCTGCGAGAATATGAGTCTTCGGCGACGTGACCCAAACGTTCCCCAATAGATTCGAAAAATGGCGATACCGCGCGAACTTCAGCCGGACGATGAGCTTCGTCGCCGTTTTGACCGGTTCTGCAAGTTCGACGCGATAGCGGGCAAGACGGTAGCCGTCGGTCGCAAGTGAGTGTCGTGACCGAGTTGGTCATTCGTGAGCTCTTTATACGCATCAAACAATGCCGCCTCAACCAGGAGTGCCTTATCCTCGCTCAAACCGTGGCGGTGGATGATGTAACTGCAGGCGGTGTCGTGATGCTTTTATCTCACGGATTCGACCAAGCTTGAGGGACGCTCGTCCTGCAAGTCGACCGCTTCTGCGACGTGTTGGAAGAGACGGTTTCGAGTTCCCTTGCCGACGTAAAATGTGCGCCCGTCGCGCGGGGTCCACAAGCCGGTAAACGTAATAACCGATTTGCTCGATAACGGATTCGGGAAACCCTGTGCGTTCGAGTGAACTATCGCTCATCGTGTCGACTATTGAGGGCACGTTCTGGGTTGTCTTGCGGTAAACCGAATCTATTAAAATTTATCCGACTAGGTTGACGCCCATTTGACGCCCATGCCCTTACCCATGGGTGCACATGGTCACAAATCCGTGCAACAGGCCGTCTCCAGCCCGTGCCTTCATCCATCGAAGTTACGTGGCTTTTGCGGTATGGCGGCTGACAGATTTTTCACCCAGATATAGGTGACAGGCAGGCGCTCTAACCAACTGAGCTACAGCGCCACGGTCTCGTACCTTTCGCCACGGCGCTTGTCAATCTTTTCCCGCATTCTTGCGCATCAGCTGCCATAACGACAAAAAGCCGGTCGATGATGGCCAGCTCTTTGCTCTGCGCCTTAGCTATTTAGCCCGACGAAGGAGTCGCCATGAAGCTAAACGTTCTGGGGAACGTGCTTGTCGGTCGCAAGACGCGCTCTGCTGAACCTACAAGCTTGCCATCCGGTTGAGCTGAAGCATCGATTTGGAAATTACCGTT
>Ga0207416_1000811_pt1 | contig 47607 bp, 45 predicted proteins | sample PaiPotPPM11metaG_FD_184107 | JGI IMG/M metagenome (GOLD analysis project Ga0207416, IMG submission 184107) | Iron sulfur acid spring bacterial and archeal communities from Banff, Canada, to study Microbial Dark Matter (Phase II) - Paint Pots PPM... ...
GGTATGATATATATGTGTGGTAGTACTCGTATTAGCAATGGCATTATAAGAAGTGCGTGCATACTAAGAGTGAAGCCGCATTATGAGCGCCGCAGACTGGCAAGTCTAGGTCTTTTAAATTACGCCCAAAAAATGCCTATCGGGAGCTTTATATACTAAATGTCTACCTACGGCGACTTATTTACTCAGGAAGAGACAGATAAAAGCAAGGACAACCTGAATAAACTCTTAAAGCGCTCTCGTAACACGTCATTCGAAGAATTCTGGGATATATTAGGACGACCCTGGAAACATGGTAGACAGTTAGGCGTACTGCCATATCAGAAAGATTTAGTCGAAACATTGGAGCAAACAAAATACCTTCTGTTAACTAAAAGTGTGGGTTGCGGTGGTACTGAATTTTTCATAAGATGGATTTTATGGCAGCTTATGAGAAACGATGACTGGGCTAACTCGCAGACAGTTATAATTGTGTCACCTTCTCAGCAACTCGCGAATAGAATCATAACCAGATTCAAAGATGAGTTAGAACCTCATGGGATTTTATTCGATACCGCAAGGACATATCTAAACCTGCCAGGTAAGAAAGAAATTTTCTCAATTCCTGCTATGAACTTGAATTCGATGAGATCGCTAACAAATTTAAAGTGCGTTTTAATTAGTGAGGCGGACTTCATAGGACAAGAAAACGCTGCTGTAGCTAGACAAGTTTCGGAAAGATATATCAGCAAGTCAGATAATTACATCATCCTCGAAAGCACGATCAATAGTCCCGTAGGACTCTACTCTGACATTTGGAAGGAAAACCCTTGCTTGTATACTAGAAAAGTAGTCAAATATTTAGACGCAATTGATATGTATCTAGAAAAGGACATACAAAAGGCTAAACAGTCCCGAAGCTTTGCTCGTGAGATGATGTGTGATCTTTACGGTCTATCGAATGTTATCTCTACCTTCCCTCCACAGTGGGTGGAAAGGGCTTTTACAATGAATGAAGAAATTAATCCTACTAAATATTATTTGGCTTGTGATCCAGGCTGGCGACCCGCTCTTACAGGAATTTCTTTGCTAGGAAAGGATGAGAGAACAGGTCTGCATAAAATAATTGTAAGTGAAGAATACGATGAGGACGAATCCTCTATAATCGAACTTATCGTGTCCCTTAAAGAGCAGTTTTCTATTTCTAACATATTCATAGACGCAAATGACAAGAGGCTGATTTCTAAGATTAAGGGAGCATGCACTAGAGATAGAACCGATTGGGAGGAACATATTAAATTCTTGAAACAAAATAAAATACTTAATGCATATAATCCATTAAAAAATCTAATGACAGTGGTCCCCTTGTTATTCAATCAGGCGAGTTCTAGAGAAATGACCAGCTATACGCGTTCATGTCTCGAGGAGGGAACCGTACAAATACCAAGTGTATGTAAATCCTTAGAACGCGCACTTTATAATTGCCAGGATATTGAAGGGGACATCATAAAAGAAAAGTTAGCACACGGAAATGGTTCTGACGTACTGGATTCACTGAGGATGGTTTTATGGGGTGCTTCCAACTAATGGGAGAACCCTGGATTGTACGCGAGCCAGATAGTAGTAATAAAATAATAAGACGTGTGGGCAAACCATTGAATGTTGATCGTGGCCTAAGTCCTGAATTTTATCAGGAAAGGACTGGTAGGGCCAAGATCAATAATCTTGTCTTTCCGATTACACAGGAAAAGAAATTCAAACTCTCATGTACTGTATGTAGACAGCATTGTCAGATTATGACAAAACAACAATTGATTGATAGCTATAGTAACTCAGATAATGAAATAGCACGTAGGCAAATACAAAAAATAGAGGAAGAATGTCTTGATGGTGTATCATACGCCCAATGTGTAGAATGTGGTAAAGTGCAATCTACTCTAGAGACACAAATAGTACCAAAAAATGCAAGGTCTGCGTATGTATGTCCTAAATGTGCTAATGAAACACTGGGCCAGGTAAAGACGTTAAAACCTGAAAAAATGAATGATATTAGAAATGATCCTAATACTCCTTTGCGTTGGTACTGGTCATGTAGATGTGGACATAGATATCCTATTGAAAATTATAACTTGAAGATACAATTTGGACCAGAAGAACAAAAGAAATCATTTGTAACATCATTAGAATCCTCACTAGATAGAAGCAGAAAGAAGTTAATGCATAAAGAAGACGTAGAAGACATTAAAGCTGGCCTTGGAGGTACGCCAACGAGTTTGGTGGATAGTCGGGATATTGAACCGCCAACATGAAAGCAGCGGTAGCTAAATCTATCAAGAACGCCAAAGGCAATCAAAATTGCGAGTGGCATTTAAGCGACTTCAGAGGTGGCAATAATTTCTGTTATATCAAAATTAGGAGAGGTGATAAAAATAATTAGGCGCTGTGCCAAATGCTTTCCATTTAGAGAAATTTCATCCTAAATGTAGTTATTTACGCTTCAACCACACTCCATGCGGATGCAAGAAATTCCAAGAGAAATTAGAGACTGAAATTACTTTTCATTATCTATAACTGATATAATACTATGTGACTTCTAAACAAACAATAACTAAACCAAAGGAATTCAAGCTAAGTGAATGCCAGCTTGACTGCATAAGGAAGGTACGCGATTTTGAAAAAGTAAAGCCTTAACCGACTTACTTACTTAATGCTTGCAATAATCTTGCTCCCATATTATGATTTTCCACCATTGCGTTTTGTAGATACAGATTACTTATCTGTAATTGTGCGGTAGTGTTATGAGTTGCGTTAAGAAGTAATCCCATGTTATCCTGCTGTAGTTGTAATTGCAGTTTTTGCTCATGTAAAATCTGTTTCAATAATTTCTCTGTTGTTGATGCATAGGCATTTGTCACAGGTATCAACAAAGCTACTGCAGCAATTAGTAAAGAAACTTTACTAAAGCTGGTCATTTTGTTATCTTCCATATGATTTCTGACCTGTATATTTCTTGAAACCAAATTGATTGTAGTCATCATTTTCGATTACTTCGATTAAATGATTAGGGTGAAAATGCAAGTGGTGTGCTATCTGTCGCGTTTGCGTTATCATTCGTAACTCCTTACCTTTGCTTTCAGTGCGAAGGCAATCTAAACAAATGGCTTTAATGTCCCTCTCATCCTCCTTGGTCTACCTTTAATTATCTCTCTATGACGATTAACGAAATGCGCATAGCAGTACTTGTATGAAAGTATAGGCATAGAACAAATTAGACAAGTTCGTGTTTTATGCTTGTAATGGTGGGACATTATGTTAGCACCTTACCCCATCTTGCAAGTTGCCACGTTCTTCTATATTCTGGATTCAGCCAACGATTTTTTGCAGCAACAGTCATTTTCATTTTATATGTATAAGTACCTCTCTTTGCAACAGAACTCACTATTTTCCACGTTTTATTTAACTCTGAATATGTCCTATTGTATTTGTTAATGAACTTCACTTTTTTTAATTCAGTTATAGATAGAGAACCTTTGTCTGCAATTCTATGGTGTGTATTACATAAACAGGCTAAGTTTTTTACAGCATTGTTTAATGGGTTTTTATCTATATGATGCACTTCCATTCTAGTACCACTACAATTTTCATCATTTATCCAACAATACCCATATTTACCGATAGACTTCAATATATTGACGGCTTTTTCTCTAGAAGTCCTTTCCTTAACTATTTCCCTCCAAAGTGGATTATTAAGACCCGAAGTCGTCCAATGTTTTATTTTTCCTATGACCTGCCACCAACATTTTTTACTACAACATATCTTCGTATACATACGGCAATGCCAAGTTATGAACCCACGCCCACAGGAGAGACATGTCTTAAGAAGTTGGTGGCTCATATCGGTGTCTTTTTCGGTATCTTCCTAATACCACGGAACATATTCAGGTAGTAGCTTTGAATGCACTCGCAATAGAGTTTTCCTGGATGCAGCCTACAGACAAGGCAACCAGTCGAGTCTTGGCGTACTACTTGTTGGTGGTGGCTAGACATCTCTCTTCCTCAATTAATTTATCTAGTTTCTTCCATAAAATATTTGCTTCAGCTCCCTGATTGTCTTCTATTAGGACCTTTATCTTCTGTTCTAATAACTTTATTTTCTGCTGCCTCTTTGTGAGTTTGGTCATTTATTTACTCACCATTGCCCTGGCCTGAACCCTCTGCAGCTCTGTATCGGCGCAGACTGCAAAGACTAGCGCATTCACGGACTCTGTTAAAGTCTCTATTGTCCTGACAAGCCTCGTAGCATCTATCACTAACTGGTCATTTTGAGGTGTTTTACCCATAGTTTCTACACCATTCTGTTTGTGCTCATGGTCACTTCCATCAGGATTAATCAAGTCCCAGAATGGTTTGTTTGTTGCTGGATTGATTCTAGTTGATTTCCTAAAATTAATCAACTGTCCTGGAAATCCAGCAGTCTTGCACTTGTTACATTCTTCTTGTTTACTCATAGCGCAATAACCAACTCCTTGGTGTGGCACATACATTCACATGCTGTCGCTGTCAGGACTTTGGTACGTCTTATTTGATGGTCACCGTGGACACATCTTAAACATTGAGTCATAGTATACTATAGCAATCAACTTCTTATTATACTTGACCTAATAATCGTATGTAACATGATTATATCCAATAGTAATACATGATATACTATAGTTTATAAGCTTCTTTATATATAATACAATAAAACATGACAACAGCGGGTTTGACGAAAGTAAAATTTGCAGCCAAGATATCTAGTCAAGGTAATAATCTAGTTATCTGGATACCTAGAAGCTATCATGAGATGTTAAAGGAGCTTAGAAAGAAAAAACAAGTTATGGTAACTTTAGACGATTCACAGTTTGAATAGTAGTGAGTGAGCGATGGCTGTAACTTGTAACGGTATATGCATTCGTCATAAATTCAGAAAAACATATCATAAAACTAACTATGAGTCTGGCGTTAGACGGTGTCAGGTATGTTGCTTATTCATTAAATGGGATGGATTATTTTGTCCTTGTTGTGCTATGCGGTTAAGACTCAAATCTAGAAATGCGCGATACAGACCTCGAATGAAGGTTATCGCTTGACATACCACCAACAAAGAGCCGATAGACTCAGGGCATTTATCAAAGAGGTGGACGATGCCAAGACAATGGATGAGGTCATGGTGCTGTTGGAACGAATGTATATTATGATGGGTACGTATGACTCGCCAGAAGAATACACTTGAATCAATTGTTAACCAGATATGTATATCTAATCACCTTAAACTGCTAAATTCAGGTATCGACATACTAGGCCAGGAAATAAACACTATAACATGGTTCAACGGATTAATTTTGGGTTTGGCTGCAGACAGGAGCATTGAAGCAATAGGGCTATTTGGTGAAATTTCCGAGATAACAAATCCCCAACCGCTCGCTGCAAAGAGTATATTGAAGGCATTTGCTAAAATTGAAAATATACAACTGGATACCAAAGGGCTTGATAAACAATACGAGTCAATTTTAGAAGATATTCAAAAACAGAAGGAGCCACCTAATTTTCGTCCAGGGATTGGTTGACGATCAAATAAATCCAATCTAATCTAATCTAACGAACAACGGACCCAAGAGGAGCATCGTCGGCGATTGTAAGAAATGCGGGACGACCATCTGGTCCCTCCGCGGCAAGCAACATGCCATTGGAAGTCACGCTACCAATCCTGCGAGGTTCCAAGTTTGTGCAAACTACCACTATTCTCCCAACGAATTGCTCGGGGGAAAAATAAGGGGCTGCACCTACAGCTAGATCTCTTCGTTCGTTACCAATATCTACGATGACTTTAAAGACTTTCTTCATGCCCGGGATAGTTTCGGCATGAATTACTTTGCCAATTTTCAGATGCATCTTTGAAAATTCATCATAAGTGATATACTTTTCTTCGACAGAGACCATCAACACAGTATAATGTATATTCTATTAAAATTGGTTTCTGTGACTTCACATTCTCATAGCCTCAAAGCAAAAGTAGAACAATTCGATCTCCAAATATTGCTGCAGGTCAACTCGCTGAAGTATGCTGAGTAAAGAAAAATTAGGTCTTGTATACTATATTGACTTATAGCAACAAGACTCTTGTTATTTTTTACTTTTTACCGCCGAATAGCCCAGATAATGCTTGTCCGATCTTCGCCCCTAATGAAGTTGCAGAGGTTGAGTTGCTTGCTGCTTTTGTCGCATTGCCTGCCGCGCCGCCTGCTGCCGTCATGTTACCTGCTTTTGTCGCATTGCCTGCCGCGCCGCCTGCTGCCGTCATGTTACCTGCTTTTGTCGCATTGCCTGCCGCGCCGCCTGCTGCCGTCATGTTACCTGCTTTTGTCATATTACCTCCAGTCATGTTACCTGCTGCAAAGACGGAGCCAACAGATGCAGAAGTTGCTAACATGACACCCAAGGCTATCGCCAAAGGCAATCCTAAGATATATTTTGTTTGTCGCATAAGTGCTTAGGTGTAGGCCGATCCTTTAATACTTTCAGGTAAAAATATGAAAATAGAATACGTTTTTTTTATTTTAAGATAAAACGGCCTTCCGTTGACCAAAGTATTTCTTGAGCGGGCCACGACGTCAAACCTCCAAATGTGATCCTTCCACACGGACGTAATAGTTATTGAAGTTAGTGAGGAAATCTAATCTCCTTTAGATGTATGGGAGATAATACCTAATCTAGATAATGAGCCACGATACTGGCATGGCAAAAAATCGATAATAAATATTCGCAAAAACGGAAACAGTATCGAAAGAGAAGTTGGGATAGCATTTAAGAATTTAAAATGTCTAAAGATTCTGACCGAAGATTATAAAGAATTTATTCAGATAAAAAATGCGAATGGACCTACCCAAGGAACAAAGACTATCATGATCCTTCCAAAGATGGATGTGCTTTAGAATGTTAGACTCCGGGATAATATGGGGATTTTTTACAGGAGTTGTCAAGTGGTAAATTGCAGAAGGAACTGAGAAAGCTATACGTAGGATTTCAGCGGTAGCAACAGCATAATCTATATTTGTAGATCGAACTACTAGCAGCGCTGATATTATGGAGATTCCTAACTTAGTCGTGAACATAATATTAACGGCAATTATGTTCGCAATTTTTGGAGTATGGGTATATTTATTGACTTATTTAGTAAAATCGTACGAACGTTCTCCGCGACTGAAATGTTTCGATAAACCACTTATCAGTAAATTTCCCAAGGTAAGCGTAATTCTACCCGCAAGGAATGAAGAAATCTACATTACAAGGTGCTTAGACAGCCTGTTAAATCAGGACTATCCGAATTTTGAAATTATTGCGATAAATGATTCTTCTTCGGATGAGACTGGAGACATAATTTTACGCTATTCAAAAAAATATAACAAGCTTGTCGTCGCTGTCGACCCTGGACCCAAGCCAGACGGATGGGTGGGTAAGAGTTGGGCGTGTTATCAAGGTTATAGAAAGGCAACGGGAGACCTGTTCCTTTTTACAGATGCTGATACTCAGCATTCACCTTCTCTTATGTCCCTTGGAGTAGGGCATCTTTTGCAGCAAAATCTTGATGCGATAACTGTTATCCCAAAGCTGCATTGCATAGAGACGTGGACGAAGATTACTCTGCCGATGCTTTCAACATTTCTTCATACAAGATTTTCCGCCTTGAGGGTCAATGATCCCAGGACTAAAATTGGTTATTTTTTTGGCAGTTTTTTCATAATCTCCAGAACTGCCTATGAACAAGTTGGTACCCACGAGGGTGTAAAACAAGAGCTCGTGGAAGACGGCGCCCTGGGCGGAAAAGTCAAGGACGCAAAGTTTAGACTAAAAATGGTTCGAGGGGAAGAGAACATAACCGCAATCTGGGCCAGGGACCTGAATTCGCTCTGGCATGGATTGCGGCGGCTAATGATCCCGCTATATAGTCAACACAAGACCAAGACATCTCTTATGATAATTGCGGTGTTCTTTCTGTTGTTCGAACCTTTCATTATATTGCCATATTCATCTCTGCTTTTGTTCTCTGGCGACAGACATCTTATAACATACATTCTGGGATACGTGAACGTTCTAACGATCTTACTTATAGTATTGAGTAATGTTATTCATTCTAAGCTTAGCTTGAACCAAAGCCCGATCTATGCATTGGCATCTCCATTGGCTGGTGCAATCATCTCTTTTGCATTTATCTCATCGATCATAGATGCAAAAAAGATTGGCGCCGTCACGTGGCGTAACAGACAATATACCATCAATGAACATCAACAGCATCCATTAGGGTAGTGGCGTAGAATTCTAATTCTTTATTAGGAATGAATTGAATTAACAAGCAGAAGAATATGTTGGCAACTAAGTCTGATCCTGGCGTATATGAGACCTTAGTGAAGAGTTTGGAAGGGAGACATATTTCAAAAACTGAAGCAATGGAACTGTTCGTCTGTCAGGATCAGGACGCCATCCTCTCGACTGCCAGAAGCATCAGGGAGAAGACCAAGAGTGGTCCAATAACTTATTCACGAAAAATATTTATAAACCTGATAAACCTCTGTCGTGATTCATGCTCTTACTGTACTTATAAAAAAGAACCAACTGACAAATCGGTCTCAATGATGAGACCTTCCGAGGTCCTTGAGCTTGCACAAGCCGGGAAAAAGTTAAGATGCACAGAAGCCCTTTTTGTTACCGGAGAGAGGCCGGAGCAGAGGTATGCCCAAGCAAGATCCTGGTTACATTCTCTTGGTCATTCTACGACAGTCGAATACATAAGGGAAATGAGTGAGATGATACTACAAAAAACAGGTTTACTTCCACACACCAATGCTGGTAGTCTAACAAAAAAAGAGATGTCACTTTTGAAACACACTAATGTTAGCTTGGGCGTTATGCTTGAATCTTCTAGCGAACGACTTGCCGCAAAGGGAATGCCACATGAAATGGCTCCAAGCAAAAATCCGAAAGTAAGAATAAAGACTCTAGAAAATGCTGGCGATCTAATGATACCAACTACTACAGGATTACTTATCGGTATAGGCGAAGGACCACAAGACATCATTGATTCTTTGTTTTTAATTAAAGATATCAACCAAAAATATGGCCACATTCAAGAAGTGATAATACAAAACTTCGCACCTAAACCAGGGACACAAATGTCAGGAACGCTGCCACCCGCATACGACTTTTTTTTAACGGTTGTAGGAGTGGCCAGAATCGTGCTGAGGGGAATGAATATTCAAGTTCCTCCGAACCTGAATCCATACAATTTCGGAAAATATCTGAATGCGGGCATTAACGATTGGGGTGGCATCTCACCGTTAACTATTGACCATGTTAATCCCGAATTTCCGTGGCCCAGCATATCTTCCGTGGGAGATGTGACGCAAACCATGGGTTACTCTTTAAGAGCGCGATTACCCATTTACCCCGAATTCTTGCTCGACAATAAGTTTATCTCCGAAGCACTCAGGGCCTACCTAGAGCCCCTAAGCGACGGTTGCGGACTTGTTCCGGAGGAATATTTAGCATGACACTCGACTCTATTTTGAAGAACCTCGACCCCGTAATCTCACAGACTTTGGATCGGGCTTTGAGCGACAAGGATATTTCTGTAGAGCAGGGGATCGAGCTGTTCGATGCCAACGGAAGCGAAATGAATATGATTCTAAGGGTCGCAGACGAACTTCGCAGACGGACGGTGGGAGAGAACGTTACATACGTGGTAAATAGGAATATTAATTTCACAAATGTCTGCATCAAACGCTGTGGCTTCTGTGCGTTTAGTCGAGATTTTAGGCAGGAGGAAGGTTATTTCCTGCCTACAGAAGAGATTCTGAGAAGAGCCAAGGAAGCTTGGAGGTTAGGAGCAACTGAGGTTTGTATCCAGGCCGGCCTACCTCCAAAAATGGATGGGAACTTGTATATTGAAATCTGTAGAGCGATAAAGAAAGAACTCCCCGATATTCACATTCATGCGTTTTCTCCTGAGGAGGTTCTTTACGGAGCACTTCGGTCTGAAGTCTCAGTCGAGGAATATTTACGAATGTTGAAGGAAGCCGGCGTCGGTAGTCTTCCAGGCACAGCGGCCGAAATATTGGATCAGAAGATGCGAGACCAAATTTCTCCTGGGAGGATCAGCGCCAAGGACTGGATAAGGGTTGTCAAGCTTGCGCATTCTTTGGATATTCCGACCACATCTACTGTCATGTATGGGCATGTGGAATCATCATTGCACAAAGCAAAACATCTTGAGGTATTGAAGGAAATACAGAAAGGTACCCACGGCTTTACGGAATTTGTACCCCTTAGCTTTGTGCATAACGAAGCGCCCATGTATACTAATGATAACAATAAGAATAATCATTATAATGGCGCGATGCCTAACATGAGGCCGGGCCCCAGCGGCAACGAAGTGATGAAAATGCATGCGGTTTCACGAATAATGCTAAATGGCTACATAAATAATATTCAAGTCTCATGGGTCAAAGAGGGAGCGAGAATGTCTCAGCTGTTACTCGGAGCAGGTGCGAACGACTTCGGCGGCACCCTTATGAATGAAAGCATCTCTACGGCAGCAGGTGCACAATACGGACAGCTAATGAAACCCAAGTATTTACATTCGATAATAAGAGAAGCGGGCAGAGTACCGGCACAGCGCACGACGCTTTATGCATTGATGAAGGTATTCGGCCCTGAGCCCCGAGAATCGGAATCTAGTTTGGATAAGGCCGATCCCAGAGAATTTGGCTCGTATCACGAATTAATCAAGCTGGACAAATTTCGATATCGAAACAAAACTTGATGACTCAGAACTCCTAAGAATTCGTTTGCATTATTCTGGAATTTGTGACTAGACTTATCATGCCTAGTTATGCAGCTCTAACGTAACATGCCTAGTTATGCAGCTCTAACGCCTCATAGTGTCGCTCTAAACGCGATAGATCGTTGCATCTTGGTTGGAAAAATTAGACGCTCAATATAGTACCCTTAACAAAATTTTCGAATTCGATGTCTGCCATTGACTTGCGAGTCTCTGTCAATATTGCAGCATCATTTCCTACTAGATAGCGAGGCAATATTGGCTTGGATTGTAGTGCCCTCAGTATAGTGGATGCTACTTCGACAGGCAATGACCCCAACTCAGGCATGCGACCAATGTCGTTAGTTAACTTCTGGGTCATTTCAGAATATGGAGAAGACAATCGTTTTGCTCTTTGTGCCATGACAATAAAGTTTGTAAACGTCGAGGAACGGATGATCCCAGGTTCGATAAGGGAGACAGCGATACCGAAGGGTTCTAATTCATATCTTAGGGATTCACTCAAACCCTGAATCGCGAATTGTGAACTGACGAACGCTGAAGAACACGGAAATCCAAAGTGTCCTGCGACAGAGTTAATGTTGATTATGACCCCGCTTCTTTGATTCCGCATGAGCGGCAACACAGACCGTAACATTCTGATGATGCCATAAAAGTTTGTTTCAAATTGTGCTGCCATTTCTCTAATGGAAATATCCTCGAAACATCCTAGTAAGATGTAACCAGTACCGTTTACTAACAGATCTATCAACCCTTCGTTTTTCACTACCTTTTTCACTGCACTCGTAACAGAAGAACTGCTGTTGACATCTAGATTGAGCACCTGCAAAGATAACTTTTCAATATCAGCTATATGAGATAGTTTCCTGGCTTGGGCCTGGGATTTTATTCCGGCATATGTTACATATCCCCATCTTGCCAGGGCTAACGCAGTCTCGTAGCCGACGCTAGTAGAAGTGTCCGATAGAAGTGCAACCTTCCTCAACTTCAACTTATTTCCGATACAGACGATATTAACACTTCTGCGGGTAAGGTTTAAGAATAGTAGCGAGGGTCTTTTGTGTGTTAGAACCGATGGAATCGGCAGCGACCACTTCTACCGTACTCCGCGCAAAATGGCATACTCTCCTGCATAAGGGTGTAGCATTTCCTCCTGCCTATCAAGCAAGAGGGCTAAGCATAATTATTGGTGGAAGAAGACTATCCCTCGATCCAGCCCAAGAAGAATTAGTTTATGCCTGGGCAAAGAAAAAAGACACTCATTATATCCTAGACCGGGTTTTCCAGCTGAATTTTTTGAGTGACCTAAAAAAATTGCTGCCTAAGGAATTTCAAAGTATTGATAACCTAGACATTTTTGACTTCTCCGAAGCCTTTCGACTGGTAGATCAAGAAAAGAAAATGCATGAGGCCGAGCTAGAGAGAACCCGTAACCTTCCCCGGGAGGAGAAACGAAGCTTGACTATCGCTAAACGTGCAGAAAAAGAAAAACTGAAAGCAACTTATGCGAAGGCCATCGTAGATGATGTTGAAGTGGATATAGCCAATTGGCTGGTAGAACCCCCAGGGTTGTTTATGGGTAGAGGTCAGCACCCTCTCCGAGGAAGGTGGAAACCACGTGTAGGAGCTCAGGATGTTATACTTAATCTTGGAGAAGACGCTCCTGTGCCCGGAGGAACATGGCAGGATATCGTGCACGATCATTCGTCAACTTGGCTTGCAACCTGGACAGAGAAATTGACGGGTAAAAGAAAGTACGTCTGGCTACATGACTCGGCTACGCTTAGGCAGAATAACGAGAAAGAAAAATATGACAAGGCCAACAAACTAGGAAAGCACATCAATAAAGTGCAAAGAGAAATTATCAACAGGATGCTCAGATCTACGGAAATTAATCAAAAGAAGATCGCCACCGTCTCTTACCTCATATTTAAGCTTGCAATGAGGGTGGGTGATGAAAAAGATCCGGAAGAGTCTGATACTGTAGGCGCTTCAACTTTGAGAGTAGAACATATCAAATTCCCAGAAAGTGATGGACAACATTTTATAGAGTTCAACTTCTTGGGCAAAGACAGCGTTCCATGGCAAAAAACACTCTCTGTTGATTCTCAAGATACAAAGGGCCTTTACGACAATCTCAAGTTATTCATGAAGGGTAAACAGCCAGGCTCTCAGATTTTTGATGGAATCACTTCTAGCAAAGTTAACGCGTTCCTTCGAAGCATTGATCCCAAAAGCGTACCGGGATTAACTGCTAAAGTTTTTAGAACTTTTATTACTACAAGAACAGTAAAGGAGGCACTAGCTAAGCCACCGATAAGGATCCATCAGAAGTCATCTGAAGCACAGAAAATCTATGTGGCCAGAATGGCAAATTTGACAGCCGCTATTACTTGCAACCACAAAAAAGGCATCGATCCAAAAAATCCCGCCAGTAAAAAAGCAATAGAAAGTTATGAAAATTCATTGCTGAAAAAGCAAGAAACGATCGAAAAGTTGAAGCGCGATGTGGAAGGAAGAACATGGAAAACTGAAATTCAAAAGAATAGACTCGAACAAAGATTAGAAAAGCTTGAAATGCAACTAAGACTACAGAAAAATACCCGCGACTACAACCTTGGTACATCTCTGAGAAACTACATTGATCCTCGGGTAATGAAGGCCTGGATGGCATATGTTGGGCTTGACTGGAAAAAAATATACACGTCTACACTTCAGCGCAAGTTTAAGTGGGTCGAAGAATATCGCCTGAGAGAGTTAAGAGCATTCTATCCAAGTGCAAAAGAAATGCAAGATAAAGCAGTAGAGGTAGTCCAAGAAGAGAGCTAACTTGGGCGGTGTTTAGTTCATTTCATATATCGCTTGGTCATACGGCAATTGTTTCATAAAAATTATTTCAATATGCCAAATACACGAAGAAAAAAAACGTATCTAGCTTGTGGAATAATCTTTAGTTTAGTATTAGTCATTATGGGCTCTGAAGAAAGAAATGTGTATTCATATTTGCAAACCAAGTCTGATAGGTATTCTATAAGTTCACTTTTTATTGCCCTGTTCTCAGACGGCACAGCATTAATAGAACAAGACGTAGTTCTCAATCCGTCTACACCCAACACAGTGGTTGCTTTGTATGGCAGGAGCGTTGATGGTCTAAATGTCATGGATTATAAAGGCAAGTCGGTCGGATACCAATCGGGTCAGCAGCCTGGGCAAGTGATCTTAAACTCCTCCGGAATATCAAATGCCAGATTGTCTTACGAAACTCCTGATCTTGTTAATAAGCAGGGGAGGACTTGGACCTTTTCGTTCAATTCCACGACTGGTTTTTCCCTAAAACTACCTACGAATTCGACAATTGTTGACTTGGGCAAACAATTTCCGGCGTCTGTCACGCAAATTGGAGAACAAGGATTACTTACTTTTCATCCAGGTCATGTTCAGATTAGCTACGTAATTGGATATTTGGGTACGGAAGCTCAGTCGAACGCGAGTATTGAATCTGCAGTTATTGCAATCCAGGATGCTAGAAACAAATATCCAAGAATAATAACCGCAGATGCACAAAACCTACTGCAACAGGCATTATTGGCTAAAGCTAGCAAAAAATATTCAGACGCAGAAAAATTTAGCACCGAAGCGAACGATTTGACCATCAATATCACAAGAGACTACGTGGCCTCTCAAAATGCAATCGGAACAGGACAGCTGGAGGTGCAAAAAGCGGCTGAAATTGGGCACAATACTACTGCAGCAAGAGCACTTCTTTCTCAGGCAGAAAATGAATTCTCTAAAGGTCACTACAGCCGCGTCAAAACGCTAGTCGATGAAGCCACTATATCTATCGGGAACAACGCTTCTAATTCATTTCCTGTCTACGCGATATTAGGAGGTATCGCGATAGCAAGTACGGTTTCAGTTTTAGTACTTCGAAAAAAAATAATACACAAACGCTTGCGGGTTGAAATTGAGCATGATTCAGTTGGTGGCCCATTATCTGATGATTCATCTGACAGACGCCCTCCACCTCAGCCTTCGTCATTTCCAACGGCGTCGCCACCAGCGCAAGAAGAGAAGGTTCTGCCTGTGCCCACAACAGAACAAACTGACCTTTCCAGAGCAGTGATCCGAATTCTTGCCGAAAGGCCTCATCTTCGACCTGAGGACCAGCGTGTTCTCAAGTATTTGGCCGAGAAGGATGGTGCGGCGTTCGAGAGTGAGGTGCGGAATAAGTTTCTGTTACCAAAAACTACAATATGGCGATTGGTGAAGAGACTCGAAAGGGAGGAATTAATCGAGATAAGGAAGGCAGGGGGACAGAATCTGATAAAGTTGCGATTCGAAGGCGTAGAATGCTAGGTGTACGATCTATCAATATGCATTCATGATTTCGCTCGAAGCCAATGCTTAATTAGTCCCCTTGATATATTGTGACACAAAAGAGCGATGCCTACAGCGTACGTGCTAATTAATTGTGATATAAGCCATAAAACAGAAGTCATAAAGGAGCTTAGCCAACTACCAGGGATCCTTGAGGTTGCAGAGGTGCATGGAGCATATGATATTTTGGTAAAGTTAAACCAGGGAAGCGTTGACGAGTTGAAAGAAACTATAAAGTGGCATCTCAAAAAGATTCCTGAAATCAAGTCTACGGTTACGCTGATAGCAATTGAGAGTACCGACCCAGGTCTGTCATGATCTTGCAGACGAGTGTTAGAGTTACTAGCTAGGAGAATCCATATTTTTTCCAATTTCGGTCAACAACTGCCTTTGTTTCATCGTCGACCACAGCAAGTTGTTGAATTTCTCTGGCATATCCCTCTTCCTTCCACTTCGTAGTAGCATCAATTCCCAGTTTTGAGCCCAAATTTACTAATGGTGATGCAGGATCTAGCGTATCGGTGGGTGCATTGTCGATCACCATCGTGTCTCGTTTAGGATCGGATCTTGTAGTAATAGCCCATATTACTTCGTCTACGCTATGTACATCGATATCTTGATCAACTACAACAAATATTTTCGTAAGTGATAGCTGGCCCATACCCCACAGTCCCATCATTACTTTCTTAGCTTGGCCAGGATATCGTTTCTTTATGGAAATGACTGCTAAGCCCTGAAACCAACCTGCAGCTGGCATCGCAAAGTCAACTACCTCTGGCTGAAATATCTGGATCAATGGCAAGAACGAGCGCTCAATAACTTTCCCTATGTACGCATCTTCAAGAACTGGTTTACCCACCACAGTTGTCAGATAAATTGGGTCTTTTCTTCTCGTTAGTCCAGTAAGTGTGAAGGTGGGAAATGGCTCTGATGGGGTATAATAGCCAGTATGATCACCGAATGGGCCTTCCATGCGAATATCGTCAGGATCCACATATCCTTCCAATACAATTTCGGCATTAGCAGGAACCTCCAAATCAGCCGTCTTGCATCTTACGAGTTTAACTCCTTTCTTTCTCATAATACCGGAAAAAAGGAATTTATCTATTCCTTCTGGAACAGGGGAGACCGCGGCAAGAACAGTTGCAGGATCAGCGCCTATAATGATGGCAACTTCAATTGGTTTTCTCTGCTCCTTTGTTATTTCATAATGCAGTGCACCACGCTTATGCGTCTGCCAGTGAATTATGGCTTTTTTGTCGCCGATAATCTGAATTCTATAAACACCTAGGTTTCGAATACCTGTGTTGGGATGCCTCGTAACAGTTACCCCGAAGGTGATGAATTTGCCGGCATCATTCGGAAATGATTTGAGAACTGGCAGACAGTTTAGGTTAGCATCTTGGGTTTGTATTATTTCCTTAACTGGGCCCGACTCTGTATACCTCGGACCGTAGTCGGAGATTTCTGAGAGTTTAGGCAACATTTTGAGTTTATTCAGCATTCCGGACGGTAAACTTAGCTTAGTCAGCTCAACTATACGATTACCTATTTCTGTAAAGTCTTCTATCTCTAGAGCGATTTGCAGTCGTTTTATCGTCCCAAAGGCATTACCAAGAATAGGGATATCAGAGCCTTCTACATTTTCAAAAAATACTGCGGGCTGATCTCTCGAATACATCAGCCGGCGCATAATTTCCGCGATCTCCAAATTAGGATTTACCTTCGTCTTTATCCGCTTTAATTCGCCAGCTCTATCCAAGGCTTCAACATATTCTCCCAAGCTTTCGAACGGCATGAGAACTATATCAAGGAGAAAGGTTAGATAAGTATTCTCTAGTTGGAGCTAATATGGTGTTCCCAATGGGGTCAAATCGACGATACTGCAGAACTGATCTGTTGTGCCTAGAAATGACATCAGCCAGTATCTCCAGCTCGGCTCGATTTATGCATGGTTTTGCAGGTGGTTTACTCTCAGAACAAGATAGAAAGCTTTGTTCGTGAAAATGCTGGATTCTGCTAAATATGCTAAAGCAATTAACTCGAAAGGGCGGTCTATTTCAACTTAGCCTTTAATTATGGCACTCTTGCTCTCGCAGCAGCAACTAAACGAATAGTTGTAGGGACTCGTTTCAAAACGCCTCCCTTGTACGAGGGTCACTAAGACGACGATTTCTTCAGAGATAGCTATTAGTAGATATTTTACTAGTATGAAGAGTACAACTACTAGCCCCTATAAAACAAAGTCGCAATTTCTCCACCCAAATCATTATTACAAAAAACAATAAGCCCTAAAGATATATGAAGAAGCATATTCATCCTTAGATGATTAGTGTAGAACAATATCTCCAAAGAATTGACCCAAATTACTCTTTGTACCCATAGCGGGAGCTTGATTGGTCGCCAAAAAGATTGCAAAAAAATTTCGCCAAAAATAATTGGACTGTTTGTTGTGGCCTCCCCGCGAATATAGTATGTAACAACTAATTCATGGAAGTTGGAATAACCTTAACTTATTGTTGCAATCGACGCAAATAGTATTAGGATACTAACGAATACCTTTCTGCAGAGCTCAAATAATAATAGTTTGTGTCAGAAGTGGACCGTAGGTGAATATTATAGTGATAGCATACCTCAAAATGGCACAGGTTTCTCGTATGTCAAACTACCCGGTGGTGATTTATTTAGGCCAGGTTTGCAGAAGATAACGTTATGGATCCCCTACTTGAACAATATGTGAGCATAGTATTCGGCAAGCCTATTTTTTTTATATTTATCTGCAACGATAGAAATATGGTCATGCATACTCATTTCTGCTCCCATTAGAAATCCTTGTTGGATGTAAACAGACTAGCTGCTAATCACAACCTTGGCCCCCATTCGCGAGCGATGCTGTGGCCTTATCATATGTATTCTGTAGACAATTAGATGAGACACTCAACTATAACTATCTACTATATCCTGCCACCACCCATGAACACAGGGCTGAGCTGAATATGTATCTAACATACATGATTCTAGCCATCTTCCCTAAGTAATATGCATACACACACATGATGGGCCGAAAGGGAGTTGAACCCTCGACCTTTCGATTATCAGTCGAACGCTCCACCAAGCTGAGCTATCGGCCCCGTTGTCGCCTGAAATCTCTCAAAATAAGTGTTATTTAATCGTGTGGCTCAGGACAGTACTGTAGTCTCCATGCATTTAAGAGCATCATGCTACCTAGATCGCGTGGTAGATGGCTGAATCAATCAGCAATATAGCCATAATAACGAAAGCGAACAGCACTGAAGCCGAGGAAGCAGCTAGCAGAATTACAAGATTGGTCGCAAATCGAGAGCTTAACGTATATGCGGTGAGTCCGCTGACGATCGAAGATGGTCGACCGGTCGAAGCAGAAGATCTGGGAAAACTTGAACTTGACATTGTTTTTGCAATAGGCGGGGATGGCACAACATTGAGAGCATTTAGATATATTCCACGGGAGACACCTTTATTGAGTGTTAATGTTGGTGGCAACAGAGGCATCTTATCTGAAACAGGAATTGCATCTTTGGACGAGTCCATAAATGCCATACTTCTAGGCCAGTACTTTCATGAGCGCCGTATAAGAATACAGGCGTCTGTTGGGCAGAAGATTTTTCCAGCAGCTTTAAATGATATCATGGTAACAAGGGTAAATCTGACAAGAACTCCTCTGCTGTCCATAAAACTAATGGGCGATGTGATAGAGCAGAGGATGGATGGGATCATAATCTCTACTCCGACAGGATCAACAGGGCACTCGTTCTCAATCGGTGGTCCAGTTTTATATGAGAGATTGGAATCGTTGCTTCTTTCCCCGATCGCGCCGATGAATAAATTGCCTCGTTTGGTGCTTCCACCCGACGAAATCGAAGTTAAAAGCACGCACGATCTTAGCTTAGTAGTAGACGGACAAGAAATATTCCCGATCGCCGCAGGCGAACCTCTAAAAATTTCTCGCCATCAGTATGACGCTCGATTCATTCGTATTAGAAAAAGAGGTATGAGACAGATTGTCAAGCTCGGATTTTAGCGAATTCGTTTTGGACGCAAGTGCATTTTATGCTGGCATTCCGTTCCAGTCTTCAAAGAAATGCTTTACTACCAACGCGGTTTACGATGAAGTTAAGCATATCAGAAGATCTTACTCACCATTAGAGGCGCTAATTGACGCAGGTAATTTGATAATTTTAGAGCCTGAAAAGGCCTCGCTGAATAAAGTGATAGCTACAGCAAAAGAAACAGGTGATCGTCGCAAACTTTCATCGGCAGATATTTCAATAATTGCTCTCGCGCTTCAACTGAGGAAGACTCTAATTTCGGACGACTATGCCGTGGGAAATGTCGCAACATTCTTGAAAATCCCAGTCAAAACACTCGCCTTCAAGGGCATTAGTGAGCTGAGAAGGTGGGTCTCCTCTTGTAAGGCGTGCGGCCAGGCGTACGAATCATACATTAGCATCTGTAGAATATGTGGATCTCGACTCAGACAACGGTTTAAGGTGGTGAGTGACAAAGTCTAACAGGGATACTTCAGCACCTCCTTGTTGCGTTTCTAGGTTCAATTATCAAGACTAATCGAAATCTGTCTCTTCGTTCGATTTAGTTAAGAGATTGGTTTTGAAAGCTTAATGTGAATAGTATCCTCTACGCCATTGAGTTTGAAGTCTCGTATTATCTTTGGGTCATTGCCTACATGCTTAAGGTAGGTCGCAAGAAGCAATACCCAACGTGATACGGATTCGCTTCCAACCTTTGATCGGATACTCATTATATTATTAATTTTGTCGTGAGTCAATCCGCCGGAACAACTGATACGTAAGGCGCAGTCAATGATGGTAAGCATTTCATCGATACCAGTATCAAATATGTCTATTCCTAATTTCTGCGCAGACTTGATTAAAGCGGAGGTTGGTTCATCCCAATTTTTAGAGATCTGTCCAAAGATATTTGCATTTTCGAGGATCTTGACTAACCTGTTTGCTTTCATAAGGATGTTTGGTCGCATATTTACAATTTGCCTGACTTCGAGCGCATTGTTCCACTCTGTCTCAAAACTTCTCAATTGTGACAGGCCGAATATGTCAATAGATCCAAAAAGTGCAGCTTTTCCGTTACTGCTATCAACTGCAACCATATTATTAGAGTCGATAATTATCATATTAGAAGCCACATTTCCAATTTTCAGATCAATATCCTCCGGAAGTGATGGCAGGTTCTCATTCCCGATACATTGATTTGCTAATAACAGCCGAATGTTGACGCCATTAGTGATAGCTTTGATCATGGCTAATTTACACTGTATTATCAGTTGTATTCCCCAGCTATCCAAAATAGCATAAACAGAGGACTTCGAATTGGCAATTAGGCTCTTCATTTTCTCTAGTGTGGAATTGGGATCTAGGATGTAATACCTCCTTTCCTCGGAAACCTTAGGTCTTTGCTCTTCAGTGATCCTTTGAAGTCTATCCACTATCTTTTTCATATTCTTTGACCTGCGTTCGTAGAGCTTTACTATTTCTCTAAACGCCTCTTCAGGAGGAATGGCACTGCAAATCAAGGGCTTCGATTGAGAGACTATTGATAATCTTTTTTTCTCCAATTTCTTCAGAGTAGAGTACACTTTTGTACGAGGTAGGTTTGCATAGTATGATATTTCACTTGCTGCGAGCGAGCCTTTACGAATCATGGTGAGATACGCTCCTGCTTCATACCTCGATAAGCCTAATTCTTCTAAACTACCAACTAGGTCGTTAGCGTTATGTCCTCTGTGCATAAAAACTATTCAGAAAATTGTGACTTCGACTGAAGGTAAAGATAATAGTTAAATTCATTGCATCAAAGTTAAAAAAAATACTGAGCTGTCACCTTGTGCGATAGTAACCGTAGTTACGAATTTATTCATTACATAGATGGTATTAATGATGGTATCCGGTTTGACATAGATACACGAATGGCATCCAGGTCCAGATGGGTAACGTCGGAATTTAGGTCAGGAGACGATGGCAAGCACAATTCTATGAAATATGACGTGTCTTTACAGCCAAGAATTGATGCAGTTCTAAACCATATTACCGAGCTTGAACGAATAATGTGTCAATCAATATCAAAAGATGGCGATATTAGTCGGAATAAGGAACCGCATGAAGTCAAAAATCAGACTATTCATTATTCTGATATGTCCAAGTCGGAATACCTGTCGACACGAAAACTGAACCAGGTCATTCATGTGTCAAAAATATTACTCGAGAGGTTGGCATATCAATTGAGGAACGTTTCAAATCTCAGCGATATAGTAATCATATTAAGCCCTGCTGTGGGAATACTTAAGAATATTCGCTCTTCCTTGATTCCATGCATACCTGATTCTCGTCAAGAATTGTGTTATATTTGTGAACTGTTGGAAGTTGTCCTGGTAGATGCTGCCCAATTGGGTGGATACACAATAAACTTTCAAACAGCAAATGAAAGTGCTTTGCACTTGATAAGTGAGGCATCCTTGAATAAAGGAGGAGAATTAACAAACGAACTTTCAGAGTTACGCGGCGCACTACGAAATGAGTAAATTCGTATAGCGCTGCGCATATGTTGCTCACTACACCTCCATTTACCATTCTTTGAGCTGAAATCAAATCTACCCCTGACGTAGTATCTTGTGCAAATTATTTTGTTTCTTACGCAACATACATTTACATCATAGTAATTCAAACGTTGTGTTAATTATTATTTTATTAGCGGTAATCAATCATTATGAGTCTGGCTCCCCAAGAATTAGAGAATAGCGCAAGCAAATATGCCGCAGAAGCAATTCGATTAGATTCACAAGGCTCTCGAGGAATGGCAATACAGTCATATCAGCGGGCAATAGAATCTCTTGTAAAACTAGTACAGGTCTATCCAGAGTACAAATTAAATAAAATCTATGTCGAGAGAGCTGGCGCATATCAAAGTAGAATTGAAGCGTTGCGAATGTCACACAAGCTCGATGAAGGCAGCTTGACGAAGCCAGACGAACCCACTAAGGAGAACCGGACAATTAATTCAAATCAGTACGCCAAAGGGGCAGGACGCAGCAATCCACAGGCCGCTGAACCGTCGGATGGTGCTCTAGATGATCTCGTAATGAAGGAAAAACCAACGGTTCACTGGCACGAGGTTATCGGGCAGGAGGATGCGAAACGAGCCATTAGGGAATCTATTGTATATCCCACAAAAAGGGCGGATTTGTTTCCTCTAGGATGGCCCAGAGGCATATTGCTGTACGGACCTCCGGGGTGTGGGAAGACCTTAATCGCAGCTGCGGCTGCAGCGGAGATTGATGGCTACTTTATCAATGTTGACGCAGCTTCGATGATGAGCAAGTGGCTGGGCGAAGCAGAAAAAAATGTCTCGAAATTGTTTGTGATGGCACGTAAGCTCAACGACCGTGAAAATGTTCCGGTACTCCTTTTTGTAGATGAAATAGACTCTCTACTCGGAACCAGAAACGGCGAAGTCGGTGGCGAAGTTAGGCTAAAGAATCAATTCCTTACCGAAATGGACGGAATAAATAGCAAATCAAAAGAGCTACTCCTCTACGTCATAGGTGCAACTAACAAACCATGGAGTTTAGAAGCAGGATTCCTTAGACGATTCCAAAAAAGGATCTACGTAACGCTTCCAGACCATAGTTCGAGAACTAATTTATTCGTTCAATATACCGCGGCATTGAAAAAAGACCTCTCGTTGAGATCCGAAGATCTTGCCAAGTTAGGGGAAGGTTATAGTGCAAGTGACATCAAGGACATTTGTCAGTCAGCGCAGCTCAGGGTAGTTAACGAGCTATTTGAAAGTGGAAAGGCTATGGAGGCAAAGTCAAATCCAAGAGCCATTAATATGACTGATTTCAAAGAAATTTTTAAGATCAGAAAACCAAGTGTACCTACGGACATGATTAGAGCATACATGAGATGGAGTGACCAGTTTAAAGCACTCTAAAAGTTAAAACGAAATATGACTTTTTTTCTCTTAGAGCGTTAGACTACCAGATCTGGGCTTTTGAATTTGTTGATTGCTTCGGAAATCTGTTTCTTTGCGATTTCTCTGCCTTTCCAGCCTATAATCTTAACATATTTTCCCTGTTCTAATTCTTTGTAATGTTCAAAAAAATGGGTAACCTGATTACGCAAATACTCAGGGATGTCGTCGACTTCCTTAATGGCTGAAAAGCTCGGGTCTATCTTGTTTAATGGAGCCGCTACGATTTTTGAATCATGCCCTTTCTCATCCTCAGTCAAGAGTACCCCTACTGGGCGAGCTCTTATAACAGCCATGGGTATTATAGGATCGTTACCGAGTACGAGTACGTCAACTGGGTCTCCGTCTTCTTCCTTCGTCTTAGGAATGGAACCATAATTACAAGGATAGTACATTGCACCGAGCAATATTCTGTCCACGAAGATCAACCCATTCGTGATGTCTAATTCATACTTTATGCTGCTGCCTTTTGGAATCTCTATTATTACGTTGATTTCCTCAGGAGCGTTTTCGCCAGCACTCACGTTATCATTATGCGTCAAAATCAATATTTACCGCTCTTCAGAGAGAATATATTCTTATTGCATTTTAAACAAAAAACATAAACACGAGTCAAGAGGAGATTGCCACTCGTGCAGATGGAACTAGCAGGCAAATATGATGCAAAGGCTATCGAAACTGAGATTCGCCATTATCTCCACAGTATCGAATTAAGATCTCTTTTGGAAAACGAATTGCGGGATAGTAAACAGGTGATTGCTTTTATTGAGGGTCCCCCCACAATGAACGGCGAACCACACGCCGGGCACCTAAGGGGTCGAATAATTAAGGATCTGTGGTACCGGTTTAGATCACTTCAGAAGAAGAAGGTTCTGTTCAGAGCAGGCTGGGACACTCAGGGTTTACCGGTTGAATTGCAGGCCGAAAAGGAATTAGGCTTGACTGGAAATAAGATGGAAAATGTAAGCAAAGTAGGACTAGAAAAAATTGTAGAGGTCTGTAAGAAAGTGATCCAGAGATACAATGAAACTTGGATTACCGCTGATAAGTTATTGGGCATGTCTTTCAACTATGAAAAAGCTTACTGGACGTTCCGCGATGAGTACATTGAGAGAGAATGGAAATATCTAAAAAAAGCATGGGAAACCGGAATATTGACAGAATGGTTTAGGGTAGTGGCATATTGTCCAGGATGTCAGACGTCCCTCAGCAATGCTGAAGTGAATCAGGGATACGAGAATGTTGAAGATCCTTCGTTGTATTATAAAGTCAAATTATCCGATCAGGATGTTTATTTAGTTGTATGGACTACTATGCCATTTACACTTGTAACGGATGAAATGGTTGGCGTTAACCCAAATGCAGCGTATGTCTACGTGAATGTAAATCGCGAGGTGTGGATAATAGCTGAAAACAGGTTGCAAGATTTAATGAGCGAATTACGGGTGACAGACTATCACGTGGAAAGAACTGTTTTAGGCAAACAGCTTAACGGAAGTCATTATGTTCATCCACTATTGGGACTGATCCCAAAGTTAGAGGAGCTCGCTGCGGCAGGATCTATACACTTCATAGTAGCGGAGGAATTTGTGGAGATTTCTACTGGAAGTGGGATAGTACATCTGTCTCCGGCTAACGGCGAGAAAGATTTTGAAATTGCTGCAAAAAGGAATCTGCCAATTTTTGTACCGATAGACGATAGGGTAGATTTTACCTCAGAAGCTGGAGCCTTCGCGAATACGTTCGTAAGGGATGCGGATTTAAGAGTCGTGGAAGCATTGAAGACAGCACATGCTCTACTCAAGATCGGCAAGATTAAGCACCAGTATCCCACATGTTGGCGGTCCCAACATAAACTAGTCTGGCTTGCAAGACGCGAGTACTTCTATATCATAGATAAGCTAGGAGAGATGCCGACCGAAGCTGCAAATGGAGTTGACTATTTTTTTGAAGCTCCAAAAAATAGATTTCTGGAAATTATCAAAGAGAAAGTTCCGTGGTGCATCACAAGGGAGCGTATATGGGGGACGCCGCTGCCTATATGGACGTGCAACAAATGTCAACACAAAGTTGCCATGTTTTCGAGAGAGGAAATCTTGAAGAAATCGATCTCTTTACCAGATGGTCCTGACTTCGAGCTACATCGACCACAGATAGATAGGATCGAAATAAAATGTGAAAAATGTGGTTCTAACATGCGAAGGGAACTCTTCGTCTTGGATACTTGGCATAACAGCGGGGCGGCTCCCTACGCTTCACTTAGCGATAACGAGTACGAAAATCTGATTCCTGCTGTATTTATGACAGAGGGAATAGATCAAACACGTGGATGGGCTTATACTCTCTTAATCGAGAACGTTCTTTTGAATCAAGGCGCAGTCTCCCCGTTCTGTTCATTTCTTTTCCAAGGACACGTACTTGACGAAAGAGGTAACAAAATGAGTAAAAGCATCGGTAACGTTATTGATGCCCACGATCTACTTGGAGAACATCCTGTTGATTTAATTCGATTTTATTTTATTTGGAAGTCATCTCCTATTGATTCTCTGAAGTTCAGCCTACAGGAAATGCGAGCAAGGCCTTACCAAATTATAAGCACATTGTATTACTTACATGTATATTTTAAACAGAACAGCACATTTGATGGATTTGACCCCGGATTACACGATCTAAAGTGGGTGCTAGCTAATGACTTATTGTCCATATCTGAAATCTGGCTCGTATCAAAACTCCAAAACCTTGTGAAGCAAGTTTCTCTAGCATTCGAAAGATGTAGATTCAACGAGGGTGCAAAGGCCATGGAGGAATTTATAATCAATAGTGTAAGCCAAATGTACATCCCCGTTACTAGAAATAGTATCTGGGATGACAATCCTGAAGGCCTCAATCGAAGATTGGCCATTTATGCAGTGTTGGCTCACTCTCTCGAACGAATAGACATAATGCTGAACCCGTTAACGCCATTCGTTACAGAATACCTTTACCTATCATGTTTCCCAAATAAAAAAAGTGTTTTGCTCGAACGTTGGCCCGAATATGACGATAATCTTGTTAATAATATCGTCGAGCAGGCTATAGATAATTGCAAGGAAATTATATCGCTCTCAAATGCTGCTCGAATGAAAGCTACTTTAAAGAGGCGTTGGCCTATCAAGGAAGCCCTGATTTGTACATCGGATACTAACTTGTTACAAGCAAGAGGAATTTCTGAAATATTGCTAACTCAGCTGAATGTTGAAAGCTACCGTATTTTTGAGGTTAGAAATGCAACACTTCTGCAAAAAATGCGAAGTCTAATCGAGAATGAATTACCCATTGTTTCCACTGTTTTTTTGGTAAAAAAGAATGTAGCATCCAGAGTGAGGTCCGATATCGATAAGGTCAGCCGAGCTCTTGACAGAGTTGATAAATTGCAACTTATCAAGTCTCTGGAGACATCGGGCAAATATTCGCTGTCCTATGACAATAGACAAATAGACCTTTCATCCAACGATTTAGAGTTCTCATATGCCGTAACGGAAGGTTACGCTATGTCAGAACGCGACAATCTTATGGTGTTCATCGGCACAAGGCGAGATAAAGATTTGATTATAAAGGGTATGCTAAGAGATCTCGCAAGAAATTTGCAGCAACTTCGAAAGGAGCGTGGGTACAACCCCACAGAGATAGTTTCAACTGCTTTTGTTGCAAATTTATTTGAAGAGGAAATATCCTCTTTATATTCAATGAAGGAAGAATTGTTACACCTAGTGCGAGTCAAATCAGTTGTTCTCTCCAAAGCATCTATTGATAAGGTTAATTACAAAACAATCCAGCTTGATGAGAGGATATTAGAAGTCTCCGTAGAATAGAAGAAACTTTTCACTAAAAGGTATGCAATATTATTGCTATAAGCTAAAATATGCCCGGGCAGACTACGACTAGGTAATAGCTGTATCAGACTTATAATCGGCCACGCAGTAGGTGGAAAGATACCCATTATGTCAATAAATATTCTCATATGTTTATAAATAAAAACGTGGCATGGTATTAACCAAGTTGACAAATAAACAAGTAACCATCGACGAAAAACAAGTAACGCTCGATGATTGGGTAATTGAGAGGTTCAGAGAGAAGCTCAAGAAGGCTTCTGTCATTGCAAACAGATTGGGAAAGCCTATAGTCTTGTACAGAAAAACGCTCGAAGAATCCGAGTGTGCCGGTGAAGAAGAAGTAGCCACACTTGTCAACGAAAGGTATGCTCTCGTTCAAGTTTATACACACGGAGGTTTTATCCCCCTGAGCTTTCAACAACAACATGTATTCTCCCTAAATGAATTTCCTACGTGGATGATGAAAAGGAGTCGAGAGCTAGTTCTGCAGTGTATTGAGGCAATGGATGATTAACCATCAACAGATTAGATAAATTAAGAAGCAATGTCCAAATTCTTCCGACATTAATGACACTGGTATGAATAGTAATATCTGTGTCTCGGCATTTTAGCGTACATTAAACATCTGATATACAGTCAGTTTTTGATTTAGAGATGCATTAGACAGATCAAGTTATCCTCCTGTAGCAAAGTCAACAAAGCCGTTGACAAGTCATGATAAGCGACGTTCGGTATTATGCTGAATTTTGATCGTCCTACAAATGGTATATATCTCAGATGGTCGCTAGGGATCGAGGATGAATAAAATGGATGAGCGTTTAAAATTACTCAATAAATAGTGGACATATGGAAGACAAATCAATCCTACCAAGCCTAGATCCGAATTTAGTACTTAGTATTAGAATTTTCTTCGATCGCGGTGGCAAGGTACATTCATATCATGAGATGAACTAGAGGTATCCTTAATATGTTAATATTATAATTATTAGTCATACGAGTAAGTCACAATGATTAATAATTTTATTGCACACTAGTACTCACTTGACAGATGCTGATTTAGAACGGATAATGAAGTCATTAGTCGATGAGCAATTGATTGTCAAGCTACTTAGATGCTTTGATTGCATGAATGAGCACGACAATGAATATCGTAACATTGAAGCTACATCACCGACAAACCCTCGTCCATTGCTATTCTTAAATTGAATGGCCAAAAGCTGCTATTTTGAAAATAGTGGCAGAATTTCTCCAAGACTCTTATTAAGAATCGTGTTTGTAGAATGGTATAGCCAGCCTGTCGCATCTGTTCTTAGAAGGTATAGGCATTGAATATTTATTAGAAGAATTTGTTGATAAGGACTTGTCTGCCACAATGAGGAATAAAAGTAAAGTGACATACGCCGACTTGGGAATAGATATAAAAACGATATCCACAGCCCAAAAAAAAATTGGTGCTATGATTTCTGGGACTCACTTACTCCCATTTACCGGTAAAGTTCTTTCTGGCTACGGCGGTTACGCAGGACTGATCGATCTTGGCAGTAGAGTATTGGCGCTACATGCTGATGGCGTCGGATCGAAAATAATAGTAGCTCAGATGATGAATCGTTTCGACACAATAGGTGTTGACTGTATTGCAATGAACGTTAACGATGTGATCTGCGTCGGGGCACAACCTCTAGCATTTATTGATTATATAGCGCTAAAATCTGCAAATAAAATTCTGGTGCAACAGATCGTAAAAGGTCTCGTTGAAGGAGCACAAGAATCTAACGTTCCCATTGTAGGAGGAGAGACAGCAGTTCTCCCGGATCTTATTTCGGGGTTCGATGATGGGAACGCTTTTGATCTTGCAGGAATGGTTCTGGGAAGCGTAGCGAGGAAGTCGGAGCTTGTATTAGGTCAAAGAATCACTGTCGGCGATGTAATCCTAGGAGTCGAAAGTAGCGGATTACATTCAAATGGCTATACGTTGGCTCGAAAAGTTCTTCTTTCAAAATATTCTTTAGATGAAATCCCTGGCTATATGCTCCGTACTCTCGGAGAAGAACTACTAACTCCTACCCGAATATATGTCAAACCAATAATCGAAATATTAAACCGCAGAAAGAGTATTCGGATTCACGGTCTAGCCCACATTACTGGAGGATCATTCACGAAATTGGCCCGATTAAATAAAAGAGTAAGGTACATGCTTAACAATTTGCCTTCAGTGGAGGGCATATTTAAGCAGATAAAAGTTGAGGGACGCGTTGACATAAATGAGATGTATAGAACTTTTAACATGGGAATCGGATTTTGTGTAATACTTCCAAGGAATTCCGTCGACAAAGTTTTTAGTATATTTGAGAAATACAGAATGAGATGCTTACAGATTGGAACAGTCGATAAAAAAGGCAGCGGGAATGTAATAGTCAGATTAAATGGCAAAAACAATGTCCTGTAATCCCCAGTCAGTTGTTGATGCTTAAGTTTGACCGCCCTCCTTCGGTTGAGTTCGGAGTTATTGTTACCGATACGTTTTGGGATAATATTAATATGTATTCTGCCTGTCAGAGTCAGCTTGTTGAGGAACCTCTCGCTACCGAGCGAAACAGAAGAAGAACTTGAAACAGACTATGTTTCCGCGTGCAAGCATATCGCTTCACAAATTCAATCGAGGAGCGACCTATCACGCCATGATATTGCGAAAATCGTGAGAGACGCGTCAGCTAGATATTGCCTTTCCACATTGCCAAGAAACCAGGACATTTTAGGATATCTTGATAATTTAGATTCTTACCGAAAACTTTTGATGGTCAAACCTGTAAAGACCGCATCTGGTGTGGTGATAATTGCTGTAATGCCGAAACCGTATGCATGTCCACATGGCCGATGCATATACTGTCCTGGCGGGATTTCGGCTAACACTCCTCTAAGTTACACAGGACGCGAACCAGCAACAATGCTTGCTCAAAAGTTCGGATACAATCCATTTGGGCAGATTCGATCTAAATTATCTCATATCTGTTCCCTAGGCCATGACGCAGGAAAGGTGGAGCTTGTCATCGTAGGTGGTACTTTTCCGTTTATGCCTCATGATTACCAAAGAGAATTTGTAAAATTGTGTTTTGACGCACTAAATTGTGATAATGATAAAACCGGTAGTTCATTAGGCCTGCATGAAGCGATGAAAATAAATGAGACAGCAAAGACTCGCTGCGTCGGTCTAACAATCGAGACAAAGCCTGATTATTGTAAGGAGGAGCATATTGATCTGATGCTTGACATGGGTGTTACACGTGTAGAAGTGGGAGTTCAGTCCTTGCAAGAGGATGTTTATAAGGCTGTCAACCGCGGGCACGATCTTGACGATGTTATCGAATCGTTTCAAATTGCACGCGATAGCGGTCTTAAGATTGTTGCTCATATGATGCCTGGATTGCCGGGTTCATCGCCCGAGAAAGACATACAAGACTTTAACACTTTGTTCGAAAATCCTCTCTTTAGGCCAGACATGTTGAAGATATATCCTACACTTGTCCTAAAAGAAACCCCTTTGTATAAACTCTACACGAGTGGAAGATATGCCCCATATTCTCAGGACGAGTTGATAGACATTTTGATCGCGGTAAAGAAAAAGGTACCTCCATGGATTAGAATTATGCGAGTCCAAAGGGAGATAGAGCCAAAGGATATTGTCGCAGGTCCAAAATTCGGAAACTTGAGACAGATAATACTACGGAAATTACATGACCAAGGGCTGAGGTGCAACTGCATAAGATGTAGAGAAGTTGGTTTAGGTGGAAAAAGATCAATGCTAATGGATGACATTGCCTTAAATAGGATCGATTACTCTGCAGCTGGCGGAACGGAAGTATTTTTGTCTTTCGAGACCAGCGATCATTCGAAGATTTTGGGTTTCTTACGATTGCGGCGAGTAAAGACGTCTCATAGAAAGGAGCTAAAACAAGATTGTACAATCGTGAGGGAGCTTCATATCTATGGACCGATGTTAAATGTGGGTAGTAGAGGAGAAGATAGATCCTATCAGCACAGCGGATATGGTGCTCAGTTGATGCAGGAAGCAGAGAGGATTGCAAGCCAGGAATTCGGAGTACGAAAATTATCTGTGATAAGTGCGGTAGGAACCAGAGAATACTACAAGAAGCTCGGATACCAGAATGATGGTCCCTATATGTCAAAGGTGCTTTAAACAACTTTAATGACTACAGAAGAAGAACAGATCATCGGTAAAGGAACTTGGATTGATAAAGTGGCAAGCACTTTAGTAAGACGAGAAAAACGATTGGGCAGGAACTTGGATATGATCGTGGTGGAAAGTGGACTTGGAGCATCCGGCTTTCCACATATTGGGAGTATAGGTGATGCTGTGAGGGCCTATGGAGTTGCACTGGCTCTTGGGAACTTTGGTTATAAATCTGAATTAATCGCATACTCAGATGACATGGACGGACTCAGAAAAGTACCTCAAGGTTTGCCAGTTTGGCTTAATGAGCATCTTGCTAAACCCGTATCAACAGTACCAGATCCGATAGGTAGCTGCCATGCATCATATGGCGCACACATGAGTGGCCTCCTATTGGATGCGCTTGACAGAATTAAGGTAAAATATCGGTTTCAAAGTGGCACCGAAGCATACCACAGAGGAATTCTTGTCGAGGAAATCGATACAATACTAAGAAGCAGTGAACGCTTGGGCAAAAAAATATCGCAGTTGGTTGGCCAACAAAAGTATACAGAAACTATTCCATACTTTCCCATATGTAAGAATTGTGGGAGGCTGTATGTTGCAAATGCCGAACAATACATTCCAGATGACAAGAAAATAGTATATACTTGTTCCGGCAGCAGAATTGGCCAGCAAGAGATTAAAGGCTGTGGATTCAAGGGAGAAGCTGATATTCGCAAGGGAGAGGGAAAACTAGCCTGGAAAGTTGAATTTGCCGCCAGATGGCATGCACTGGACGTCAGATTTGAGGCATACGGAAAGGATATCATGGATTCTGTGCGAATTAATGATTGGGTGGCAAGTGAAGTTCTCGGATTCTACCATCCAATGCATGTAAAGTATGAATTGTTCCTAGACAAGGGAGGCAAGAAAATTAGCAAGTCATCAGGTAACGTACTTACCCCTCAAATCTGGCTGACATACGGGACACCAGAATCCATATTGTTATTATTGTTTAAACGGATAACTGGCACCCGCCATGTCAGCATCAATGACATACCTTCGTTAATGGACGAATACGATTTATACGAAGACTTGTATTTCGGTAAGCTGAAAGAGTCAAATGCGGCTAAACTGATGAAAATCAAAGGCGTCTATGAATATATTAACCACCTGGAGCCGCCACAGCAGCCACAACCACATACACCATATCGGATGCTCGTACAACAGGCCTCCCTATTCTCCCTAGACGATGATAGGACATCAAAGGTATTTGCAAGGCTACTTAAGTACGGATTAGTAAAAGAAAAAACTGATAGATTATTACAACGAATCGAGCTCGCGTCAAATTGGGCAGATGACCAGTTCACATTAACTGCGGAAAGAGTCGAAATCGAAATAAATGAAAGTCAAAGAAAAGCAATTATGGAGATTTTAGATGCGATGAGATCATTCATTGGCAGCGAACAAGATCCAGAAACCCCGAAAAATCTACAATCAAAAGTTTTTGAGATAGCCAGAAATAACCAAATAGAGCCTAAGGAATTCTTCAGGTTACTCTACAGACTACTCATTAATGCTGACCGAGGACCGAGAATTGGAAACTATGCAATCGATCTTGGCTTGGATAGAACATGTCGAATTCTTGAGGAATCTTTAGTTAGTTGAAATATCCAATTTTATGCTAATTAATGATCGTAATTAAGAATTAAAATGAGGAGAAGAGGAAATTTATGTTATGATTGTTCATCCTGGTGTGAATCCTGACAAACAAAAAGATGAGGGCACCGGGTGAACCGCAATTTGTTTTATGGTCCGAACGAAAATGTTGAAGAAAAGAGAACTTCGTATTACTGAAGTTTGAAGGATGTTCTGCATAAGAGATCACTCTACTAGTCTAGGACGTTTGGTATGAGACTAAACGCTGAAAATTGTCGTGAAGACAGCGATCCTGAAAAGTTGGGTGATGTTATGGCAACGGACAGTGGAGTCATGATTTTTGTGGCATTCTTGTCGTGTCATGTCGAAGGTATACTGAACGTGAATGTGCACCCTTTACCGTCGGCGTTGTTTTCTGCCCAAATCGTGCCTCTATGAGCATCTATAATACTTTTCGAGATGAACAATCCTAACCCGGTACCTTTATCTGACTTTGTGACAAATTTTGAAAATAAACGAGGCAATATTTCTGGGTCAATGCCAGGTCCCGTGTCCTTCACACTCACGATAACTTTATCGTCCTTTCTGAATGCGTCAATCGAAATAACCCCTTCTGAAGTGAATTTTATCGCATTCCTTAGAAGATTTAAAATCACTTGTGTTATCCTGCCCTTATCGGCTTCTACTAAGAGACTTCTCGGAGTATATGATATTTTGACGTTTCTGCCGGTATCGTCATTTTCCATCTGTTCCCTGAGATCCTGTGCGCAGGTCGATAGAACTTCACTTAAATCGAATTGTTCTTTATTTAGTTTTAACGATTTACTTTCGATTCTTGTAACGTCTAAAATATCCGACGCAAGCCGGTCTAACCGTTTTGCATTGCGGATAATAGAAGCGATTGTTTCTTTGTCTACCTCAACTATTTCGTTAGTGATATCGAATTTGTGTTCGATGTACTCAGCATCTCCGAGAATTGGCATAATAGGAGTGCGCAACTCATGGGCTGCGACGTTAATAAACTCGCTTTGCATCCTATCGTGAACCTTTAACTGTTCATTAGCAGAAGCAAGCAGCTTATTGGATTCAATTAACGATTCGTTCGCACGACGTAGTTCTAAGGTTCTAGCGTCAACTGCGCCCTTCAACCTCCTATTCCAGGAGAGAATAAGAAAGGCCATACCCACAGCTATCGTCCCAATCGCCACGACGGCCAAGGTGCTAAAGTTCTTTTGCTGATCTATTAGAAGGCCGACGTTACTGGTTAGGCTGTGAGGTGAACCGATATATAATGTCCATAGCCGTTTTCCGTCAATCGTAACTGGCTGGTAGGATATGGTAGTAGTGTTACCACGAACTGTTATGTCTTCTGCTCCGGCCTTACCTTGTAATGAGCGTCCTAAAATACCGTCGTAGGAATCCTTTATTTCAGGAGGAACCGAGGATTGGAATTCATCTCCTAGGTAGTTTTTGCCGATTAGAGCATGATTTCTGGCGTACAAGAACACGCCATTCTTGTCCATTAATCCTACATTGCTTATAATTTCCGGGGATAGTTCACTCTGTAATGACTTGCCTATTGAATTAACGTTCACAGCTGCGACTATAACTCCTTTGAATGTCTTTGTTACGATGATGCTGCCACCTTTATCAAATTTGGCATCTGGCACCATGATTGGGAAAGTGATGTACAACCTCGGAACATTGTCAGCCGATGTCATCACGCTTGTATAATATGGAGAATGTGTTTTCTTTGGAACAATGAAATATTCTAGAGAGCCTAAGTCAAGACTCTTAGACTGTCCTACCGAAGAACCATTTGAATTACTCCATGCGATTAGTTTGCCATTTTGATCTAGCAAATAATATCCGTCGGTCAGTACCCTCGTGGAAGCCTGTGCACTGTCAATCAGAACCTGGGTTAGTGTAGTCATGTTGTTGTGGATAGCAGGAGCGGCTGCAAGTGTTCTTAGGTTATTAGTAATTGATTGTATATCATGAATCAATAATTCAGAAAGATCATGTGCTTCAATTCTAGCGTTGGATCTTATCTCTTGTGAGGCTATTTCAGCGATGTCCTTAGCTGTGACCGTGGAATATTGATACGACAGAATTGATAAAGATGTTCCGATAGCAGCAATTATCAAGAGTAAAAGAATATTGCTTTTGGAAAATGCTACCATTTTTCACCGCAAATCATTATTTGACTGCTCTTATAAAAACGTCAACTAGCTAATGATGACCAGAATTTGTAAAGCGCTCGGAAATCTGGTTGTAAGGGAGCAAATTTTGCTTTGTGACATCATATTAATGCATTCTGTGGTTGTGATCCACAATGCAATATATTGGCTATATGTCTATAGCATACGATGTCACTGGCCGATGGAATTACAATTTTCAAGCCGATGGAATTACAATCACAGGTTGGCGATTTATAATCTGTGAGTCTCAATTGTTATTGGCCTAATTTCAAGAAATTGGACTATAACGAAAGTGTTTAGCGTGTTTTGAAGTAGCTTTTTTGTAATACGGCAATTAGTTGACTGCGTCCTAGCCTACAATAATAACCATAATGGGGCTGATTGAATGCATGACCTAATGGTCACTGGTTGTTTTACTTTATTAGCAATCACTCGTAACATATTTCGGTGACTATCTAGCATCCTATAATGATTCGGTCATTACTGATACTAATTCATAGTAACATGTTCACAGTATTGATATCAATAATTGTTATGGTAATCCAGAGTAGAGAAAAATATCTAAATGAAAGAATTAATCAGAATATTGAAAAAAGAATACCATAATAGTATTTGGTGCGGCTTTTATTCGAAGAGATTATTATGTTATGCAAGTCATGAAACACAGAAGTAGACTAGAAATAATTGCCGAAATCCTCGAAACTGCCAATTCGAGTAAATCTATACAAGCAAAAATTATGCACAGGGTATATTTATCTTATCCACAGCTGAAAGAATACTTAGCGCTCTTGCTCGAAAATGGTTTAATCGAATACAGACAAACTGACAGAATTTACCGGACGACAAGTAGAGGAATGCGTTTCTTAGAAATTTATAGACAGTTAAATGATGTAGTTGTTATGACCGACAATATAATAGTAAGGTGAACAACAAATACCTTGGAATTAGTCGTAACGCGGAGGTCTATCTCTAGACCTCCCGCCAAATTGCCTTTGTTTTCGCCAGCATAACAAAGCCGATCAAGTACGAGACTTGCACTAACAGGCCAAGAGCAATTGACCATTCTTTCGGAGTTGGAAGCCCCATAGTGTACTGTAACATCAGGGAAGCGTGGGTTGTCGGGACGATATATGCCAGATACTGTAGGTCCAACGGTAGCCTACCGATCGAATAAAAGACAGGCGGTAACACAGCTAATATGACATTTACAAATGAGATAACCTGAGTTGCATTTCGCATATGCAGCATATGGGACGAAAGAAAAAAGCCCATGGCAGACATCGATCCCCATATCAAGAAAATAGTTGAGATCAATAACGGTATGTTACTAATCGAGGTTCCGAAGAAAGCCGCTAGTACGGTAAGCACAGCTAACGCCGGAAACCCAAATAACAGTTGCGACAATGCCAGCCCTGTCATGTATGTCAATGGGGAAACCGGCGATGCAACAAAGACGTCTTGGATTTTGTATTCAGTCTTGTAAAAAGATATGTCTTGTCCAAGAGCTAGTCCATAACCTACTAATGCCATAACAAGGCTCCCGGCGACGGCAAACTGGATGTAATGTCCATTGCTAACCACAAATAAAACAAATAATAGCGAAAAGGGACTTATTGCAGAAAAGACCATAGATATTGGATTCCTCCGCAGCCATAGGATTCCTGTCAAATATGCAATCAAAAGTACTTGCTTAAGAACTAAGAATCTTTTCGATTCTTTCACTCTGGTAGTTATCATATAGTAATTGATGGCAACACGATTTTTTAGGTTTTAGACTCTACGGATCGTTGTTCTGCCATTCACTCAAAAGTGAGTGAATCGTCACTTAATCTCTAATCTCCAGGACAGACATCCGGTTTAGAGAGTTAAGCTCTCCTCTTCTTGGTGATTTTGTGTCATGGATAATACGTCAATTCCATCGCCGCTTGCGGAGTCTCTTTGAATAGATGATTTAATTGCCTTGACTGCTAGCTCTTTGGCACTCTGTTCTGACATGTTGGCTCTGAATTCACCGTCCATAACACCAAGTGCCATTTCCGCACCTGATCCTACTGCGGCGTACTCATCAGGAAGCACAGAACCAAGAGGATCCAAAGTATAGATCTGCGGTTTGTTGTCTATTCCCCCTACTATCACCTGCGTCAATAACGGAAAGAATCTCCGTTCGAACATTATCACAGACATCATCTTTGCAATAGAATTTGGAGGCACATTACGTCTTGTTTCGAGCTTTCTAATCTTGGCTAGCGCTCCCACCTGTCTTACCAAAATTTGCATATCAGCAATCATACCGGCACATGCCGCTCCGACCTTATCAGTGACCGGAAAAGTTTTCTTTGTATTCTTGTTTACCACGAAGTTCCCGTATGAAACGCGTTTTTCTGATGCCAATACAACCCCGTTGTCGAATGAGATTCCGACAGCGGTTGCACCTGGCATAAATTGGAATGCCATTATAGTCTGGGATATATCCTATGTGGGGCAGATTTAGGCGTTTCTATCAATTAATCATACTTGACGAGGGCGTTGTGCTAAACCCCCGGAATCAAAACCGATCTAAAAAAATATCTACCGCATACCTCGAAGGTGAAAAAGCTTAGAAATTAGGGAGTGAATCATTTGGTTTTCATTTTCTTGTGAGAGCACGGTCATGAATTCTTATCGCTTCGGCAACGAGTCTGTTCTGTAGTTCAAGGGCATCTTTGCCCTCTGGATGTTTTGTTTCTGCCAATGCCTCTGCCACAATACTAATAATATGCCTTAAAAGGAACTCCTCCCCTCGCGTAGATTCTGCTTTGTAAGTTGAGTTCGCCTTATTTACAAATACTACATTCTCATTCTTGAAGCTGTATCTAGAATCATATTCATCCTCATACGGGATGACCTTATAACCAACTTTTTTTAACGCAAATGTTCTTTTCAATATTGGTTTCTTGATCTGTTTGGTTATCACCGTATTGACAGGAGATGTGACTGCGACAACCTGTTCTGGTTGTAAGAGATTCAAATTCGTCTTATCAGTTTCTGAAAGTGAACCGACGTGAGGTGTTGGTTGCTGAATCTGGCGCGGCTGCGTGATAGTCGTTTCGGATATGGGAGCTGACTCAATTTTAATGCCCCCATGCGACTGTGCTTCCTTTGATACGATGAAAGATGTCTTCTCATCGCTGGAAATATTTGCAAAAAGGGCGGCAGATGGTTCACCCTCCTCTATCTGTGCCTTTTCATTGACATCAATTATCTCATAGCCCTCAACCTCTTGTTGAGTTTCCAGATTTTCAACAATAGCCTGACCGAGCACTTTATCGATCTCCCTGTAGATCTTCGATTCTTCTCGTGTAATCAAAACGTCTTCATACTCTGTTAAACTGGGCAACACGGTGTCTATGATGAAAGCTCTCATTGCCTGGTTGAATTTTGCGTATTCCTCGTCTTCGATTATCGCTGATTTATCAGCAAACCTTGAGGTTAATGTATCACACCTCACGAATCCTGTCACCCTGCTTAATTTAGTATCAAAGCCAAAATTACCGCGCGTCACTATGTGATTTCCAACCATAATTGCTATTCCCTTCTCATCCTCAGTCAGAGGTCTTCTGGCGATAACGAGTTCACCGGTTATTCGACCGTCTTCTAGATTTAACATGATCCTATGCCCCTGTATATCCGGGGCGATTATCTGCTGAGCACCACTAAGATCCCATTCAACAAATTTATCTGCCTCCTTGATATAAACTTCGAACAAAGGTTGTCTCAGGATCGCGAGTTTACGGATTTCTTTTATCAGTCTGAACGCGTCAATAATTGTTTTCGAACCTTTAAGTGTTAGCTCCGTACCGTTACGGCCTAGGGATGACTCGTGCAATTCGTCCAACAGAGCATTTCCGCTAAAAAGCTTGTCAAGGGTGTTACCATCTATCACGATGGTCTTCTCAAACTTATGTCGTCTTGTCCTGATCTTCATACTTTCGAACGAAGTAAGAAACGATAGTCTCCCGGTTCCGTACCTTCCCGTCCTGACTCGGTTTAACCTCGGTGAGATTCTATCATGTTTTTTGTGAGGAGATCCTAAGAGCAAGAATTTTTCCATACTATCCTGGTCCATACCTGCATTATCCTCGATCACAACTGAGCCGTCTTTCATTATCGTCACAACGGAAATCGTAGCATCCTCGTCAAATGCATTTTCGATTAGTTCCTTAACAATCTCATTTGGCGAAACCCAAGTTTTTGTAGCGAATTCTCTGAAAAATGATGGATGTACTCTTAATTCAGTTGTCATTACTTGTTTGACGGGTACTTACTTACCTTTATTTATTACGTGTAAAATTATTATTGACAACCTACTCAGGACAATGTGTTCCTAAAGCTTGAACATCATTTCCCAAAAGTTCAAGGGTCAGAAAATTCCTAAGCCAGTAAATAATCATTCTCCTATTTGTTCATATCAGATTGCTAGCGGTCTCGTTTGCCTTCGATAAATTCTAAGAAATTGGTCTTCGCTTGTGAATACGGCATGTGTATTGGGGGATGTTTAAAACAGTATGCACTTATACTTTCGAGAGGCCCGCTGATAGACCTATCCAGAGCTAATTTAGCTCCTCTGACTGCATCTATCATGACTCCCGCGCTATTGTAAGCATCTACCACCCGCAGCTTAAGATCCAGTTCTATCGGCGTGTTACCAAAGTACTTACCCTTTAGTGAGATATAACATACCTTATCGTTTTCTAAAAATCGAACAAAATCTGACGGCCCCACCCGCATTGGAATCTCGTAAGGCGCCATCGCTGCGACCGCCTTTGTCTTACTGATCCTTTTATCCTCTAGTCTTTCGTCGTCGAGCATGTTGTAAAAGTCCATGTCTCCTCCCATATTCAGTTGATAGGTCTCATCTATCTTTACTCCTCTATCGACGAATAACTTTACAAGTGTCTTGTGGAGGACGGTCGCACCCAATTGACTCATTACATCGTCTCCTGCACAGGGCAGATTCTTATTCTGAAAGGCATTCTGCCATTGTGGAGTGGATGCAATGAAGACAGGTATTGCATTGATAAAACACACTCCAGCGTCTAGACACCTCTTAGCATAATATTGAGTTGCTTCCCTGCTCCCAACCGGCAAGTAATTGAGAAGTATTTCGGTTTTAGTGTCCCTGAGGACGTCTGCCACATCTGCAGCCGGCCTATCAGAAATTCTGAGTTTTTGACTCAGATGCTTGCCCACGCCGTCGAAAACCTTACATTTTGTAACTTTGACATCCATTTTATCGACTTTGGTAATTGTGACAGTATTATTTGGTTTAGCAAAAATTGCCTCAGAAAGGTCTTTTCCCACCTTTGAATCAGTAACGTCAAATGCTGCAACAAATTCAATATCAGCTGGTTGAATTCCCCCAAGCGAATATGCTGTGAGCCCTATCCCGTGATTATTCTCAGTAGCAGAAGAGTAATATCGCGTCCCCTGCACGAGAGCAGACGCACAATTCCCGATTCCCGCTAGTGCTACTCGAACTTTTTTTCGCATTTACAGTTAGTGTATCGTTGTAGACAGCTTAATATCTTTATCAAGAGTCGGGATCGGACTGGCACTCAATTGGAATTTCTTTTCAAAGCATATACTCTTTTCTTGTAAACGAAGCGAAATCCTAATTTTTTGTACAATGGGAACAATCCTTCATTTGTGAACGTCTGGAGAAATAGAAGGTCCAACCCGCGCTGCTGAGCTATTCGTAGCGAGACGTCTATCATTTTCTTCGCAATTCCCCTGCCTCTAAAGTTTGAAATTGTTCCGAGGCAATACATACCCATGAGCCCCTGATTAGGAAATAGAGCAGCACACCCAGCCGGTTCGGTAGAAGAATCGCTGACACGAAAATAAGACAGCAGTAAAATCATCTTCTTAAAGTGCAGATCGATTTTTTCCTTCACCTCTGATTTCCATTCCAATGCGTCAAACGATCTGCAGAACACGTCCACCCAACTTGGAATAGACCTTAAATCAACACGAACCACATGGATTTCCTCGTTATCATATTCAACTCTCTCCGACTCCGCTCTTAGAGTTTGCATTGTGTCTATCCACTTGAAGCCGGCTGCTGATAGACAATTTTGGACATCTGTATTCTTATCGTGAATATACACATAGCAATCCATACCCTTTCTCAAACACACATTGGCTGCTTCCTCAATAGCAGCCGTTGCATCTTCGCAGACGAATGGGTTCAGCCGATTAAAGAAATAATCTCCCACCAGTTTTTCATTCACAAACAGGTCAGCACAATCATGAATTCTAATATGCACTGTCCACAATGAACAAAATGCTGTTTCATTAGCCTCCATCCGCTTAACAATAAACAAGTCCAAAAGTCCTTACCATGAACCGCAAGTCTGTGAGGGAATGCCGACTTCTCGTGGTCTCCATCGTTAATTCCAAAGCAGTAGGCGTATTTACATCATTGTCGATATAACTAGTGAATTCATTTATTAGTTTTGTCTCAGAATCAGGTTTTTTACTAATAGCATTGCCCCAAGGTGCACTCTCAATTGCTTAGTCAATGGAACAGAATCTATCAAGTTCAGCTTGTGAGAACACTAAAGGTTCTCTATAATGCTTCGAAAATAGTTACAGCCTTAAAATATTTGAGTAATATTTTTTTATAATGTCTCTTATTCTAGGGCTGCTAGCGAAGGATTTATACATTTTTACGCCTTTTATGTTTATTGATGCTACATGATTCCAGATCGTGACTGGCTGTTGATTAGATGTTAAAACCTGCAAATGCTTTTTGTTGTCCAAGGACAGAAACAGGATCTACAACGGCTATTAGTATAACAAAGATTGCGGTAATGGCTAATGTTCCAGTATTCACCCGTTCTCACAGATAATTTGGTATATTTGAAGTACTTCGCAAGAACTGCTAAGAATACCGGAGAAATTGTGGTTTTATTTAGAAAACCGGTATTTTCATTAGAAGATTATAGCCAAAGTCGTTGGTCTGCGTACTAAAGGAGATAATTATATGTGAAAGACAGCTATATTTTCTAATTAAAAATGACCTGAACAATTTTCGAGGAGGGGGATTGGGAAGAGCGTGAGATATATTGACTGCCTTGGAAAGGAATAAGAGACTCAAGTAATCCAACAAGAGATTACCACCAAAATGCAAAAGGAGATTAGAATAGCATCATAAGCAGAATAAGAAATGATGCGCAAACTGTTGGTTTTTGGTATCACTTGCATGATACTCGGTGCCGCTTTGAACCTATTTTTATTAATAGCGTCCAAAGCAGCAGGACAGCAACAAAAACAACAGCCACAGTTTACTAATCAATTCGCTCAACAACAACGAGAACAGCAACAACAGCAACAACTACAACAGCAGCAACTAAACCAACATCGATTTCCTAACAAATAACAACAAGGTCAAGTGTTAGACCAACAGAAGCAACAACAACAGCTGTTAAATCAAAACCAGCACCAGGGACAACCTCTATACAACGCTAACCAGGTCATTGCGTGTTTAAATCATCAACTCGCTGATTCCATAGTTAAAGCAGGTATTACAGGCGCGTTAACCCTTCACAATAACACAAATGGGACGGTTACGGCGGCCTTAAATCAAACTTTTATCATGAGTGCAACAAATGTTTTGGATAGCTGCATCTAACCGAGAGGGTGATATATTTCTAGAAGAACAATCCTAAAGTTCCGCGGAGCTTTGAACTATTAGATTAGGCAGTTATGATTATGCGGAAGGCTCACAGATTTGTCTGAAATAGAGAATAATGGTGAGGCCGTGATAGAAGAAATGATAAAGTCGAAAATGATTACAAGGCATAACGGTAAAGTGCAATTCACAAAACGCTTTGAACGGCGGTAAGGATTGACTAAGTTGTCCAAGTTAATTACTTAGCAAGCTAGAATCCGAATAATAAGGTCCCCTTTTTTTGGGAACAAATTGATATAAGCTTCCTGTTAATTACTCGACATGAAAGTGCTTACTCGTTTATGGATTGCGTGCAAATTAAAGAGAGGGACTTACCTAAGAGATTAGCATCTCTTGACCTTGACGAGGGGATCAGAATTGAGGGACAGTCTCAGACCCCGAAGATCTTTATCAACAGAAATGCCTCTGGGAATTTTGTTGTGCAGTTTGTTGATAATATGAACAGCCTGAATAATAGTACTCATAATATAAAATATCTCTATTCCCCTGCTGAAGTTTTGAAATTCGTAAAATCTACCTTCGATAAAAATTTCTCTATCTGCCTATACTAGGACATATGTACTATCCTAGAGTATAATGGATCAGATTCTTTTTCCAGATTTGTCGGTTTAGATCCGCTCATTATCGCCAAGCATGTCCATTAAAGGCTTTTAAGAAGTCTAGGCACTATTTATTGTAGCGTATGTTATCTTGCGCGTGAAATCGAGACTTCTATGCTAGAAACGTTTCGCAACCTTCCGTCCGGAGACTGCACTGGTTCAGATCCTATCTTTACAGGGCCAATTTTGTATCCTAGCATGTCCATCCTCTTTACGATTATCTGTGCGACGTCCACGGCTCTGGTGATACTCTTTCCTCGAGCCTTTATAATCACGATCGGCTCATTAGCCAGTTGAACTAGCGTAGCCGTAACATAAGTCATCAGAGGTTTTTTACCTACAAAAATCTCATTGCTTGCTTTATGTCCAGTAGGCGGGTTGCTAGTTGACATTGGTTTAGGATTTATCCCTTGCGCTGGAATATAATGTTTGTTGATTGATAACATGTTATTCGTTCTGAGAATATTTTTTCAATATTGTTTCAATGTCAGATGGGTTTGCAGAAATTTCTCTTACCGCGTCAGCGTTTTCGACTTCATAGCAGTGAAGCAGTTCTTCTTCGTCTTTGTAGAATAGAAAAACTTTGTCTTCAAAAAGACAATGATATAGCTGGTTAATGATCATCTTTTCTGGTTTCAATTTAACGCCATCCGACTGAACCGTAACAGGATATTCCAACTTGAATAGAATATAGCAAAATCTGAAAACAAAAACTTATCTAAAAGTAATAGAGGAATTACCTCCAACAACGTCCTATTGTTGGTTCATTTTTCGGGGGGGGTCGATTGCCCCGATTTAGTTCTGTATGTTTTATTATTCATAGGTCAATTAAATCGCTTAAGGAATGTAAAACGAACGACCTTGAATGTCACAAAGAGAGTATATTTTTTTTCTAATGTGGGTGAATATATTTGCAGCTCTGAAATGCATGTCCTGAACTATCAAAAACATGTCGCTCTGTCCATAATATCACATCTAACCGAAACTGTAATATTAATTCCGGCTCTGTTGATGGAGTGGAAGAGCAAGAACAATAACTAAAATATCGAAACCAAGCTAGTTAGGGTCTGAGCGCCGAGGATAAAGTGTCTGATTTGAAGAGTAACTCAGATCAGACTGCGATACTGGATCTCATTATATATGTATTCGACAGGTCTGTTGTCTTGACGACATTCTACTATGATGATCCGGTCACTCTGAAGAAGCATCATCAGCAGACGAAGCCGCTGAGATAGTCGAGGTGTTGCATAGCTGTGCCTCATTTCTGGCCCTTTTACTCTCAAGATAAACGACACTGGCAAGGTAGATCCCCAACCAGGGTAAAAACATAATCTCGCCTGCAAGGGAATGAAATGTCTCCCATTCTGTAACATTGGTAGTTATTATCAACGCAAACAATGACAACGATATTATGCGTATTACATTAACAGAAGCAGTTCCTATAACTCCAAGCCCAAAGTAGACGAGTTTCCTCCCGATTGGGATATCCAACTTGAGAAGGAAGGCAAGCATCACTAGACTGTAAATAATCATACTGTGGACGCCAGCAGATGGCCAGAACACCATTAGCGCAAAATGTCCATGCAAGCCGTTTAACATTAGGAGATTACCTTGCGCGGTGGCCGGAACGCCAGGCCCCAGACTCATCAAATGGTTATCAATGAGTCTAATGACCCACTGATCTATCTGCAGGTAAGAAGGGACAATGATTTGTAGCGGTCCCAGACTGTCATATGGGAAGAATGCATCAAGCGAAAGAATCAAGGCGCTACCCGCTAGATAAATCGCCCCTGCGGAAGCGATTTTATGCCACTTTTTTCCAAATAGTACAATCTGCGACGAAAGCACGTAGATAGCCATTACCGCAAAGTCCCACATCCAAGTCCAACTATCGACAAGTTGGACCTTGTAGAATGGCGCAGCGGATATTATCGAATCTCTAAGTCCTAGAGGCAATGCAATAAAATATCCAATTGTAAGAACAGACAAGCAGATCACAACGAAGTATTTTTTTCTATAAACATTGAGTTGGAGTCCCCATATTTCTGCTGAGATGAAGGCCAGAGCGAATAAGAATCCTCCCCGACCTTCATTCCATGACAGGTTAAACGTACTAGGATAGGCGATCATCGAAAAGAGAATGGGCGCAACTAGAATGAGTATGACGGCTATGTTCGGACTCAGGCCAAAAATTTGGTTGCTCTTACCACCGCAAAGTGCCCGTTTGGTTTTATTGAACAAGTCTTGGTTCTAGTGTTCATTAGTCGAAAATAAATTTGTTCTACAAAAAAGTTTCTGCGCGATGTTTATAGACAGCAACTATTATACCAATTTGCCTATCTTGATAATAAGCAGAATTGAAATCTAGAAAATTAAGTGGAGATTCTACTTCTATTATTATTCATATGAGACTGCATCCATTTTTCATGGCTTAGAAAAATGAATGCTTCCCACTCTCTGGCTTAGAAAAATGAATGCTTCCCCTGCGTATTGTCCCACTCTCTGAATTGAAGGCTACGACAACTGTTTCTTATTCTGATCTACCTACGCTGTTAATCAGGGTGCCTGACTCGACTTATCAACTTATTAAAATTATTGACTACTTCTACGGATACTGGCACGCGCAGCAAGTTTTGCTATCCTGATCGGCTCTGGAATAGAACCTTGGAGGGTAAACGAATTAACTATCGCTGAGGCTTCTTTTGAGCTTAGCCCCCAGTACCGCAGAAAGACAAACTTACCAGTCTTTAAGAGAATTTGATCCCTCTGTCCTAGGTTACGATATTGTTCTAATTTTAGCTTCGAGTCGTTGGGAAAATGACGTCGTATAGTTCCTTCAAGTCCTTCCGAGTCCTTGAATGTTATCGCAATAACTGGGATACCGGTCTTTTCTCTAATTTCTTCTCCGTGGATTATGTTGTACATGCTAATAATAAGGCCGTCAAGCATTATGCAATTAACGTCGTTCCTCTTTAATGACCTGATCATGGCCAAGATGTTTTGTGTGGAATCATTGCCTCTAATCGTGACGGTACCAAAAACCATACCATCAATTATCAGATCTCGGCGCATTACTATCCCGGCAATTGTGGAAGTCGCGCAGGATTTCTTGAAGCTTTCCGCTATTGCAAATACTCGGATGCCTTTTTTCTCCGCGTGAAACCTCGTCCAGCGGCTACTTGCGTCACTGTGTTTGAAGGGCAGAATAGAATTGGACACAAGCCTTTATAACTAGGGGGCTGTTAACAGACTTTCCTATTTAACTGCGACCTAGACCTCGGTTACGATTTGTGAGTACTCCAAGGCGACGATGGCTACTCCTCGTTTGTCTAAACCCAAACCTAAACTTAAATCAACTCGGACGTCATAATCCACAGAGGCATACCGTCAGGAATGAAAGATTTTTGATGAATAACTCTTACAGCGGAGGGTGAGTTCCTCTATTTTTTACTTACTCCATATTTGCTACGGTAGGCACATTGTGAATAGTATCACCATTTTGGAGTTGTTCTTCATCCATCGTGAAAACAAAACGCGATCCCTCAAATTCTGCTGAGCCAACTCTCTCCCAATTTATTTTATATTCATGAGTTAGTTGTTTACCAATAATTTTGATATTTGTCGGCAGACTGGAATACAATGTATCCACTTTTTGGGGATCCCTAGTTCCTAACAAGGATCTACGTCTTCTCATTAAATATTTAACTGCTACGTTCTTATGAGCATGCCCCTCCACAGGAATTTTTTCTCTCCCCGTGTCTATGGTGAATTGACGTTTTGCCAAACGGTGTGACTGACCTGCATTTATACAAAAGTTTTGTGGTCATCACATGGATACAAAATAGATAGCTAACAAGGCGCATTTACCACGCGGCAGGGGAGAGCATGAACATGACAAGCATTGGAGGAGAAATGGTTATTTGGATCCCGAAGGTGGGAGACGATGCTGACTGCGAGATGGGTACTCTTAACCAGAGGAGGACGCCAAAATTACGAATGTTCAAAAGTGATTTCGAACATATTCTCACTAGGTATCCTATTTATTGAAATTCAAAGCAGCTGAGTAAATTTGCTAATCGGTCGGATTGAATCCAGTCACTA
>Ga0207416_1000812_pt1 | contig 47600 bp, 61 predicted proteins | sample PaiPotPPM11metaG_FD_184107 | JGI IMG/M metagenome (GOLD analysis project Ga0207416, IMG submission 184107) | Iron sulfur acid spring bacterial and archeal communities from Banff, Canada, to study Microbial Dark Matter (Phase II) - Paint Pots PPM... ...
GCCCTCGCCCACCAGATCCTCCGGCGTTGGGCAGCCCGCCAGCAACTCATCGACCAGCTTCTTGTTCATCTCCATCTCAGTCTCTCCATCCCGAAAAGACCATTTACACAAAAATCTTTACACCCTCATGTGACGAAGGATCTGTGCCCCGCACTCTTTCCCATCTTCCCAACTCCTGTTTTTCCGTGCTCGCTTCAGCCCTGGCTCCACATCTTCACCTCTCTTCCCTTTCTCCCTTCCTCCATTTCTTCCCTCCTGTCGTTGCATCTTTTCCTCTCATCTCCGCCATCCCCGTCTTCCCTTGTTACACTGCCAAGAGGAACCTTTCATGGCACTTGCTCCCGGTCTCTACGCTCATTTCACCACCACGCAGGGTAACTTCACCGTCCGTCTCTTCGAAACGGAGGCGCCCAAGACGGTGGCCAACTTTGTCGGCCTTGCCGAAGGCAGCAAGGAATTCGAGGACCCCAAGACCGGCATGAAGACGAAGCGACCGTTTTATGACGGCTTGGTCTTCCATCGCGTGATCCCCGATTTCATGATCCAGGGCGGCGATCCGCTGGGCACCGGCACGGGCGGCCCGGGCTATCGCTTCGGGGACGAGTTCCATCCCAGCCTGCGGCACTCCGAGCCCGGCTATCTTTCGATGGCCAACTCCGGGCCGGGCACCAACGGCTCGCAATTCTTCGTCACTGTTTCGCCCACGCCGTGGCTTGACAACAAGCACTCCATCTTCGGCAAGGTGGTGGAGGGCATGGACGTCGTCAACAAGATCTCTCTGGTGGATAAGAACGGCCGCGACCAGCCTTTGAAGCCGGTCGTCATGCAAAACGTCAAGATTGAGCGCATCGCCTGAAGGTGTGTCTCAATCGCGCCGGCGGCAGGGTGCACGCGATGAAAGCGGACGGCCCGTGGCAGGCGCATCAGCGTCATGGATCTCTTGACTCCCAAATTGCGATTTCAGTTGAACCAGCTCCGCAGTCGTTGGGAGCGCTGGCTGGGCTCCGCCCAGCAGACCAGCCAAGCGGTGTTCACCGAGCAGAAGATGTGTCCCGCCTGCCGCGCCCTGGTGGAGCGTGGCGACCGGCAATGCCCTTATTGCGGTGAACCGCTGCGCGTGCTCGGAACCGGCCCGACCGCACGCATCCTGTCGCGCGTGGTGCCCACCGATACGCCCTTGAGCGCGCTGCTTCTGCTGGTCAATCTGCTGATGTTCGGGGTTGAGGTCGCGCTCAGCGGCGGCAACCTGCTGCGCGTCTCGGGCCGCGCCACCAGCATCGGCGCCAGCGCCCCGATGGGATACATCCTGCTCACCCATCAGTACTGGCGCTGGGTGACCGGCATGTTCCTGCACGGCGGTCTGCTGCACATCGCCTTCAACATGTGGGCGCTCTTTGATCTCGGGCCGCTGGTCGAATCCGCCTACGGCCGCGCCAAGTTCCTGCTGGTCTTCATCGCCTCTGGAACAATCGGAAACATTGTCGCCAGCTCCTTCGGGCACCTCACGGTGGGAGCCTCCGGCGGCCTGTTCGGACTGCTGGGTGTCATGATCACCTACGGCAGCCGACGTCACGATCAGTTCGCACAGCAGTTGCGTTCCCAGGCGCTGCGCTGGGCCATCTACGCGTTTGCCATGGGCATTATGCTGCCCGGTACCGACAACTTCGCCCACCTCGGCGGCGTGCTGACCGGCGTCGCTTTCGGCTGGCTGGTCAGCGACCATCCGCCGCTGACCGAGGGCAGCATCCGCTTCTGGCAGGCCGTGCAGTGGAGCACGTTCGGCATCATCGTGGCCTCGTTCGCCTTGATGGCCGTCGCGCCCCCGGCATGATGGACGCTCACGCGTCGGTCACGCGGACGCTGGCCACCCCAGTAATCTAGAGCGGGAGGCGGTTGGGGCTCTGCTTCGATGGCGGGTTCATCCTTCCTCATCGATGTCCTCTTTTCCCTTCCCCCCTGCTTCGGCCACCGGCCCCGAGCATGATCGGAATATTCCCCCCTCCCAGCCGATTGCATCAGGTATGCCGCCTTGCAATGGCGGTCTGGCGTACCGGGCGGCCTTTTATTCCATGTAACGTTTTTCCGCCCGGTTCGTCAGTAACGGTGGGACTCTGCCGAGCCCCCACGAGGAGACCTGCGCGTGCATACCATTCCCTTGCCGGCGCTTGCCGTGCCGCTGCCCCCGGTCGCGGTGGGCGGAACGTCTGCGGCGTTGCCTCACACTCCGGCACTGCCCGCTTCCCTGCGCGACATGCCGGGCCTGCAGTTGCAATTTTCCAAGGGGGCGGTGCTGTTCCGTCCCAGCGAACCGGCGGAAACGCTTTTTCTCGTCCGCCAAGGCCGGGTCAAACTGGCACGCGTGGCCGATGATGGCCGCGAGAGCGTGATCGATATTCTCTCCGTCGGGGACACCTTCGGCGAGCTGGCGCTCTTCGGACAGCGCGTCCGCCACGAACAGGCCAGCGCCCTCGACGACGTCGCGGTGACGCGTTGGGGCGTCGAGGAAGTGCGCCGCGTGTTGCAGACCGACCCGCAAATGGCGACATGGCTTGCCGGGCTGCTGGGACAGCGCCTTGAGGCCGCCCGCGACCACGTGCAGACCCTCTCCTTCGACCCCATCCCCAAGCGGCTGGCACGCGTCCTGCTCGAGCACGTGCGGCGGTTCGGAACCGGCCGGCAGGACGGCTGGGTTCGCATCCTGCCTCTCACCCACGAGGCGCTGGCGCAGCAGGTCGCCACCTCGAGAGAGATTATTACCCACTACATGATCGAGTTCCGTGAACGCGGCATTCTGCAGTACTCGCGCAAGGCCATTGACGTGCGCCCGGACCAGCTGACTGCGTTGCTACGTTAAACGGCAACGACAACCTTTCGCGACGGGCAACTCACGACTGGGGTGGGCGCATCCAACGCGCCATACTTCATGAGACGTCCCCTCCTCTTCCCCCCGGACGAACCGGGTCGCGGCTACTGTTGTGATCGCTGCGGGCAGAATTTCCACACCGAGGAACACGGTGACGTCTATCGCGCCTTGGAAGCCTTCAACGCGCACGCCTGTGAAGCGAACCCCTCCACCCAGGACGCTCGGATCGCCTGACGGGTGCAAGAGCGTCGCGCGTGAAGCGCATTTCTGATTCACCGCCCACTGCCCACCATCTACCGCCCACAACTGCAACACTCCACGCTCCGCGTTTTTTCATCAGCCCCGCATCACCTTGGTGTAAATCTGCGCCGCGCACGCGACGTCCCAGATGGCGAGGCCGGTGGATTTGAAGAGCGTGATCTGGCGTGGGTCCTGACGTACGGCGTGAGCGGTCACCACGGAAGGGAGTTCCTCGACGCGATCCCAGAGGTCCGCTTCCAGCCCCAGCTCGCCAGCTTCCAATCGCGCCTGGTCTTTTGCGTCCACGACCAGCCGGTCGCAACGCCGCACGGTACCCGGTTCCAACTCGCTGCGCTTCAGGTTGTTGGCGCCCACGGCGTTGATGTGCATGCCTGGCACGACGGCGTCGTCCGGCAGCACCGGCTCGCCGGAGGTCGTGGCGGTCACGACGATATCGGCTCCCAGCACGGCGGCGCGGGCGTCTTCGGCAGCCGTGGCATCGAGGTTCAGCCGGCTGCCCATGTCGCGAGCGAAACGCGTTCGCGCTTCAGGGTTGCGGCTGTAGACGCGTAGCTGCCGGATGGGGCGCACGGCGCAGACCGCTTCGACTTGGCTCTCCGCCTGCCAGCCCGTGCCGAGCACCGCCAAACTCGTCGCCTCAGGGCGTGCCAGCAGGCGCGTCGCCACCCCGGTGGCAGCTCCCGTGCGCCGCTGCCCAAGCCGATTCGCCTCGAAGAACGCCAGCGGACGGCCGTCACGGCCATCATAAAGTCCCACCACGAAGTGGGCCCCGGAGGTCCCGGTGCTGTAGACCTTGAACCCTAGGAACCATCGTCCGCCGTACATCAGGCTGGCTTCCATGGCGTGCAGCCCGGCTTGCTGCGGCGTAAAGACGCGCCGCCGCGGCAGGTTCTTGCCCCCCTGTTCACCCAGGGCGCGCATGCTGCACTCCACCGCGGCAATGGCGTCGGTGATCGGAAGGAGCTGGTCAACTTCGGTCTCGGTAAAAAACAGCATGGCTCTACTTGTCCAACCTCACGCTCACCCAAGTCCAGTCGTGTTCGTGCGCCTTTCCACTTTCCACTTTCCACTCTTCACTTTTCACTCGCTACTTGATTTTCAACCCACCTCGACGAGCCCGTACCGCCGCTGGCGTCGCTGCTGCATGTACTGCAGCAGGCGCTGCTGTTCTTCAAGCGGCGCGGAGTCGAGGAAAATGCGCGCCTCGTCGCGCGCCCGTTCCATGATCTCCTGATCGCGCAGCGGCTGGGCAATGTCGAAGACCGGCATCCCGCTTTGCCGCGTTCCGAAGAACTCTCCCGGACCGCGCAGCTTGAGGTCGAGTTCGGCCAACTGGAAGCCGTCCTCGGTCTGCTCAACGGCTTCGAGGCGCCGCTGCGCCACCTCGCTGACCTCCGCCCCCGGCACCAGGAAGCAACTAGAGCGCACCGCCTTGCCGTCCGGACGCGGGCGCCCCACACGGCCGCGCAGCTGGTGCAGCTGCGCGATCCCAAACCGCTCGGCCTGCTCGATCACCATCACGGTGGCGTTCGGCACATCCACACCGACCTCGATTACGGTGGTCGCAACCAGGATCCGAATCTCGTTTTTCTGGAAGGCGTGCATGATGGCATTCTTCTCGTCCTCCTCCAGTCGGCCGTGCAACAGCCCGACGCGGAACTCGGGAAACACCGTACGCAGCACCGCCGCCATCTGGATGGCGGGCTTCAGGTCGTGCGTCTCCGCCTCTTCGATGACCGGATAGACAAAGTACGCTTGCCGCCCTATTTTCAACTGCTTCCGGATGTATTCATAAAGATCCACGCGACGCGATTCCGGCACCACGCGCGTGGTGATTGGGAGCCGGCCGGGCGGCAGTTCGCGGATCAGGCTGACGTCCAAATCACCGTAGAGAGAGAGCGCCAAGGTACGCGGAATGGGCGTGGCGGTCATCACCAAAAGATGGGCGGGCGCCTCGCCCTTCTGCATCAGATGGAAGCGCTGCAACACGCCAAAACGGTGCTGCTCGTCCACGATGACCAACCCCAGGCGGTGGAGCGCATGTTTGCCCTCGAGCAGCGCCTGCGTCCCGATAGCCAGGCAGGGTCCCGGGGGTGAGACGCTGCGCCGCCGGGTCCCTCCAGTGACCAGGCGGACATCGTATTGCGGCAGGCGCTCCTTGGCTTGGAAATAGTGTTGCGCCGCCAGAATCTGGGTGGGGGCCATGAGGGCGACCTGGTAGCCGTTCTCCATGGCCACCACGGCGGCCTCCAGCGCCACAATGGTCTTGCCGGAGCCGACGTCACCGTGCAGCAGGCGGCGCATGGGGTGGCCGCTGCCCAGGTCCTCGACGATTTCCTTGAGCGCCCGTTTCTGCTCGCCGGTGGGATGGAACGGCAGCATGCGCTTGAGCTTCTCGCGCAAGGCGGCGTGCACCTCCATCTTGAGACCCGCCTGGCGCTGCGCCTTGCGGCGCTTGAGCTCCAGCCCGGTCTGGATATAGAACAGCTCCTCGAAGATGAGCCGCACATGCGCCGGCGTCCGCGCGGCGAGCAACGCCGAGGGCGAGGCGCCATCAGCGGGAAAGTGCGCGGCCTCGAGCGCGGCGCGGCGTTCCAGCAATCTCAGCCGCTGTCGCACCGAAGCGGGTAGCGGGTCGGGCAGCGCCGCGGGCCCGGTGGTGGGCAGTTGCTCCAACGCCCGCGCGATGAGGGCGCGGATGCGCCCACTCCCCATGCGGCCGCGTCCCATTGCCTCGTAGATCGGGACGATACGCCCCAGCTTGAGCGACTGCAGGGATTGGTCGCGCTGGTCGCGCTCGGTGATCAGCTCGAACTCCGGTTGTCGCATGGCGAGCCGCCGGCCCTCGCTCTCGACGCGTCCGTAGAGCGCCAGCATCTGTCCGGCACGGAAGCGGTCGCGCAGGTAGTCGGCGTGAAACCAGGTGCAACGCAACGTCCCGCTGCCGTCCTGCACCGTCATCTCGAGCATGCTCGAGCCCTTGCGGGTGCGCAGCATCCCCACCAGTTGCACCTGGGCCAGCAGCGTCGCCGTCTCGCCGGGTATGAGCTGGTTGATGCTGCGCAAATGCGTGCGGTCTTCATAGCGGAAGGGCAGGTAGTGCAGCAGGTCCTCGATGGTGCGCAGCCCGCGGCTCTCGAAGACGGTGGCCAACTGCTCTCCCACGCCCTTGAGGTAGCGCAGCGACGTCTCCGCCGTCAGGGGCCTGGGGGCCGAAAAAGCAGGCCGCGACGCCGGAGACGGAGTGGGAGGCGATGGGGACATGCGCGATCAGCCACTGTGACCGATTCCCAAGCACAGCGCAAACCCCGTGGGTGAGGGTCAAGCGTGAGGCGTGGAGGGTGGGGCGAAACCGATGGGCGGTGCGGCGCCACGCGAAGATGGATTGCACGCTCCACTCTTCTTTTCCACTTTCCCCTGTCCACAATTCCTTGTGTTTCCCGCTATCCTGACCTTGCCGATGGGCAAGCGTCTTCAAGCTCGCCAGCTTTTCGCCGAGGCGCTCGCCGAGCTCGCCCCCGCGCGATTGCTGGAGGCGCAACTGCGCTGCGATGGGCGGACGCTGCGTTTGCCGGACGCGGTGATCGAACTGCCATCGCGCCTTCTGATTCTGGCTTTCGGAAAGGCAGCCAACGCCATGGCGCACGCCTGGCAACGGATCACGTCGGATTACACCGGTCAGGTCGCGGGCGTGCTCTGTTCGCCCGATCTGGCGCCAGACCCGGAAGGCTGGCAGACGTTTCGAGGGGGGCACCCAGCTCCGAATATCGCCAGCCAGCTCGCGGCGCAAGCCATGCTGCGCGCCGCGCGCGAGCTGCAGACCCCGGCGCTGGTCGTCTACTTGATCTCAGGCGGCGGCTCGGCGCTGGTCGAGACTCCGCTCGATGTCTCGCTGGCCAACCTACAGGCGACCTATCAAGCCTTGGTGGGCGGCGGCGCCCCCATTACGGCGATGAACGCGATCCGCAAACACCTCTCCGCCTTCAAGGGGGGGCGCCTGGCGCGAGCCGCGCAGCGCGATGGGATACGACAGCTCTCGTTGATCCTCTCCGACGTGCCGCCTGGTGAGTTGGATAGTGTCGCCTCCGGCCCCACGCTTCCCGACCGCTCAACCGCCGACGACTGCTACCAGCTTCAGGAGCAGTGGCAGTTCCCCTTGCCCCCGCGTGTCGGCCAGGTGTTCCGCGAACGACACTTGCAGGAGACGCCGAAACCCGGCGACCCGGCTTTCGAGCACGCCCACTGGCACCTGTTGGCGGACAATCACCAGGCCTGCAACGTGCTGGCGCAACACGCGAAGAAAGCCGGCTGGGAGCCGGTCATTGACCACGCAATGGATGAGGCCGAGGTCGGCGAGGCGGCCCTCTATTTGACCGATCGCCTCCACGAACTGCGCCGCGCCAACCCCCGCGCCTGCGTCATCGCCGGAGGAGAGGTACGCGTCAAGGTCACGGGCGCCAGCGGCCAAGGCGGCCGCAACCAGCAGTTCGCGTTGGAGTGCGTCCGCTACCTGCGAGACGACGAGACCGTTTTCAGCGCCGGCACCGATGGCGTGGATGGCAACAGCCGCGCCACCGGCGCCATCGCCGACGCCGGCACGGAAGCGCGGGCGCGAGCCGCCGGTAAAGACATCCAAGCCAGCCTGCAACACTTCGACGCCTATCCTCTTTTCGCTGCCCTGGGCGACGCCATTGAGACCGGCCCGACGAACAATAACCTGCGGGATCTGCGGCTGTTGTTCTAGAAGACGATGAGCAGTGATCGGTTGTCGGGATTCAGTTGTCGGAAACACGTCGTCGATCGCGCACATCGGGTCATCGGGTCGCGCCACCGACAACTGACAACCGAAATTCGATAACCTACTTCTGCTACAATTGAGACGTTTTCCCAGCGAAAACGCACGGTGGGTGTAGCTCAGTTGGTAGAGCGCTGGATTGTGATTCCAGTGGCCGAGGGTTCAAATCCCTCCACCCACCCCATCTCGCCGCCAGGCTTTGCCTTCGTTCCCGCCGTACCGACCTGCGGTCCCAAGTTTTCCAGCATTGACCCGCCCCAAGCTCGCAGGCCCCCCCCGCAGCCTGGAGTGCCCTCGCGAGTGAGTTGCGGGCATACCCGAGCCGTGTGACGCATCGCCGGGACCTGCCTGGACCGCCCGTAAGCAACCCGACTACCCTCTTTCGCCTCGCTGGATGGCGGGCAGATCGTGCACCAACTCCGCCGTCCAGGTGCGCACTGAGTTCCACGACACCAGGATCCGCCCGCAACGGCAGTTGATGTAGCTGCGATCGGGGACGATCTCCTGGTGCAGGGTCAAGTCCCAGACGCGCCCGCAAACGCAGGTGGTTTCGCCTTGGCTCGGCACATCAACACTCATGGCGTGACTCCTTTGGGAGATGGCGTTTCTAAGCAATCCAAATACGGCACGCGGCCTCTTGGATACTGTTCAAAACCCATGGCAAAAGGCGGCCTGTCCGCCTATGCCGCGGCGCTGCTTTCCCTGCGGCCGCGGTGGGCGGAGACGACTGCCATGGTCGCCACAATCGCGTTCGCCACCACCACCGGCACCACGCCCAGCGCCAGCCCGTAGGTGATCCATAAGCAGGCCGCCAGTGCTTGCACTTGCATCAGCGTCGCGCGACGCTTGCAGAAGTAGGACAGCGCAAAGACCGCCGTCGCCAACCAGCCGATCCACGTGATCATCGTCATGGTTCCCTTCCATTCAAGGCACCGTCGCCTCAGGCGACCAAGCCTTCGGGGGCGGCGTGGAACGTCAGCCAATCGGTGCGAATCTTGTTCCACTCCTGCAACGTCAGGCCGTGTGCGGAGAACAGTTCGCGGATCTCCGCTGTTTCCCACTGCAGAATGTCCTCGAGGATCGGCACCAGCACACTGAGCGCGTTCTCGCTGAGCACCGTGCGCCGCGCCACGCGCGTCAGGAACTTGGCCTCCGAGACGGCGATGGTGTAGCCATCGCACCCGTTGACGTGCTGCATGACGAAGAGGTCCGAGCTGCCATCGCCGATGTAGACGGTATGATCGGGACGGGTGTGCAGCGCCGTCTCCAGTGCCATCAGCACTTTCACCTTCCCGAAGCCCGCCGGCACGCGGTGAATGGCGCAGATCTCGCCGTTCGCCGCGTCGTACTCGAATTGCGTGCCGAAGATGTGGTCCGGCGCCACGATACCCTCGAGCGCCGACTGCACCACTTCCTGCGGCGACGCCGAGATCACATAAAAGGAAAACCGGGCGCTCGTGCCGTCTTCAGCCGACGCCGGGCGCTCCTCCTCCGGCACGACGGACGTATCGAGGCCCTCTTTGAGCGATTCCACCAGCAGCTTCACGTTCTGCTTCAGCCGGATCTTCTTGCCGGCCGCCACCAGGTGCTCGCGCCGCACCTGGCGGAACTCCGGGTCGTGCCGCAATAGGTAGTCAAGCTCCGCTCCCTGCTGTACCAGGCTGATCTTCGAGAGTCCCTCCACTTTCTCGGCGAAACTTGTAACGCCCAACATCTCGCTGAGCACCAATCCTGAATCGTTGAAACTCAACGTTTGATCAAAGTCGCTCGCGATCAAGTAATGCCGGTCTAATTCAGTTCGGGTGGACACAAAGTGTTCTCCTAAAGACGCTGGAGCGTCTGGAAGGCGGGGGTAAAGCCCCCGGCTCTCCCGTTAGTCCCTGCCTCGTGTGCCCGCGCTTGGCCGACACGTCGGCCGCTGCACGGACACGATGAGAGGGAGCCTGCAGCCGTCCGGTCGTTACTGCACCGGGTCGGACCGCCCTGGCGACGAAGTCAAGGTCGTAGGGGAGATAACGGGTACGCGGTGTGCGTGGCATCCGTGGGGGATGCTGTAATCAGTATGCCGCCCGCCCCACGCAATGCCAAATCGAAAGATTGGATTGGCCGGTGACGCCGGCGCGGCGGCTACACGCGCGAGCCTCGCCCCCCTCGGCGCTCCGGTTGGTCGCCGCCCCCGTATCCAGGTTCTGGCTGACGGGCGACCCCTTGCTCACTCCCGTCCGGACCGCACCGGACCGCCCGCAGGATTTTCGCAGGTTATTTCTCACCTCTCCGCCTGCCATCTCATGCCGACTCGGCGGATGCCTCGAAAGGGTTGGGCGGCGGGCTGAGGCTGGAAAGCGAACCCTGATGAGGCGGGGGAGAGCGGCGGGTCTTTGGGTTTTGGTTTTTGATTGTTCGTTATTGTGATCGAACGCGCGGAGGCCCAGCGTTACATCCTATGCGCCGTTCGTGCTGTCGCCGTCCCAGTTCGCGTTTACGGGGCGGCGGCTGAGCGGTTCTGTTGGCGGCTGTACACGGCTTGCGCGCCGGCAGCGATCAAGTGTTGGCGCAGAGTGCTGGCCGTCGTGAGGTGTTGCGGCAGAAGACCTAGAAGCAGTGCGCCCTGTCGCAGTTGGACTGCCAATTCCTGCACGTCGCCGGTGTGCATTCCCAACCGCACCAGCGCGGCAGTCACGTTTTCAGGGGTCGCATTGTCTCCGCCGCGCAGCGCAGTGGCGACCTCGCGGAAGGTCGAGGTCAGTCCCCCGCCGACCAGCACCGACCCCAGCCCGTGCACTGGGAACGCACCGAGCGCCGAGAGCCACTCCAACGGCCGTAGCTCATGCTGATATTGGTCCGCCAGGCATAACACCGAGACCTCGTCATCGCGGAAGCCAGAGGCGCGCAAACAGTTCAAGCCCTGCAGAAACGCGGCATAGGATGGAAACTTTCCAAACACAACCGGGAGCCGCGCCGGCACGTCGACGGCTTGGGGCTCGCCTCCGCCAATCGGGAAGGGTGCCTGCCCCGTCTCCCCAGGCGCGCGAGGTAGTGCAATCATGGGCGGCACCGCCTCCGACGCTCCTACCTCCATCGCCGCTAGGGGAGACGGGGAGGGGGCAGAGAACTCAGGGACCCGCCCGGCCGGCGCACACCGTGGAGCATTTTCCGGCACGCCGCATTGGATGCGAGCAGAGTCACTGGAGTTGGTCGCCTGAGGCCAGAATTGGGTGCGAGAGGGAGGAGCGATGAACAGTGGCGATGCGCGAAGCGGCGAGTCGTGAGCGAATGCAGCGACGCGCCACCCGCGCCGATAGCGATCGCGTGCCCTTCACTCGTCACTCGTCTCTCATCACTGCTCCCCGTCATAGTGCTCGCGCCAGCAGTGCGCCCGACAGCACTGCCGCCAACGACACCACGTTGTTAAGCGCCACGTTGGCCACCCCGGCGACCCAGCGCCCCTGCTCCCAGAGCGCGAACGTCTCGTAAGCGTAGCTGGAAAACGTGGTGTAGGCGCCGCAAAAACCGACCGCCACCAGCAATCGCCAGCGGGCATCCACCAGCACGCGCTCGGTGGTCCAAACCATGAAGAAGCCCAGCAGGAGGCTCCCGGTGATGTTGATCAGCAGCGTGCCGTAGGGCACCAACGAGCTGGCGCGGTTCAATAGCAGGGCCACGCAATAGCGCGCATAGGCGCCGGCCACGGCACCGAGAGCAATCAGCAGAAAGTTCGACATAGGCTCAGCGCGATCTCAAATTACTCGCGTCCCGACGAGCGTGATTCGCCCGACTGGCGCGTCTGCACGCGGGGCAAGTCCCACCCAAGCACCCCTGGCGCTTGGGTGGCTGCCTTCTGGCCGCTCCAACCTTTCCCAGACCATTTCTCGGCAGGCCGTTGACGATCCCGGCCCCACAGAACTCCCCCACGGCACGTGCTTCGACCTGCCCCCTCATGCGTGGCCGAGCCGCAACATCTCGACTTCCAAGATGGCGATCAGCCCGCCATCCAAACTGCCGTCGAACAGCGCTTTAAGATGCGGTAACACCTGCTGCACCTTCTCCTCCACATCCACCAGCGTGACCACGATGGGGGCGTCCGCGGAGCGTCCGAAGAGCGATGGGCGGTGAAGCAGGGTGCTGGCCCCGAAGCCCTCGATACCGCGGTACACCGTCACCCCCGCGATGCCCTCGTCGCGGCAGGCGGCGACCACCGCTTCATAGAGCGGCCGACCTGCGTACAGGTCGTTCTCTCCGAAGTGCAATCGCACCATCTGGGCGGGTCGTAGGGGGGTCATGCCTGCTCCCCTTTCGGTGCGCCGGCAGGCTCGGTGCGGTGCGTGTACTTGATCACTTCCACGTCCGATAGCACCAGCAGCCCCTCGGCGACCATCTCTTCAATCACCGGCAGATAGGCGCGAATCTTCGCTTCATCATCCACCACACTGAGCATCAGTGGGCAGTCATGCGACCAGGGGAGGCGACGCTCCTGATGCATGCGGCCGCTCGCCCCGTAACCCAAGATGCCACGATAAACCGTGGCGCCGGCCATGTCATGTGCGCGCAGGCTTTGGACGATGGCCTCGTGCAGCGGCTGCCCGTGCCACTGATCGCTCTCGCTGACGTAGATGCGCATCAGCTTGGCCTTGCCGCGCAACTCCCGGAACGCCAGCGGCTCCGGCGCAGGGGCGGGCGTGTGCGCCTGGGGCGCTTGCAGCACCTCCACCGGCTGTGCCGCGATCATCCCGTGGCCCACCAGCTCCCGCAGCTTGGGCAGGAGCTCCTGGACGCGCGCTTCACTCTCGATGAACTCAATCTTGATCGGCAAGTTGTCGCTGGCCTCGATCAGGGAGGCCGCCTGCAGGTGGCGGTCGGCGCCGAAGCCGGCGATGCCGCGTGTCACCGTCGCGCCCGCCACGCCGCGGTAGAACAGGAAATCGAGGACAAGGAGAAACGCGGCGCGATGGTGCGACTGCTCCGCCTCGCCCAGGTAGATCACCACCTTGAGAGCCGAGCCCGGTTTCAGCATGACGCCTCCCATGAAGACGAGACACGGACACGCAGGACCGCGGCATCCTCCCAGTGCGGAAGCGTGCCTTCACTTGGCTGGAGCGGCAGTGGAGAGTCAGGAGGCATGGCGAAGCACCGATTCGCCCGGCCCGCCGAAGAACACAGGTCTCCCCTGTCTCCGCTTTCCCGGCAGGAAGGCGTGTCCAGGAGTCATCTGCCCGCGCGTGGCGGGCGGTTTGAGGTGAACCCCAACACCTGGCCGATACTTCGGCTCCCAGCAGGCTACGCCGCAAGCGACGCGCGGTCAAGGCGGGCGGACGCAGCAGCGGGTTGGCCGGTGGCTTGGAACGAAACGCCGCGGGACCCGCGCCGTCCGCCACCAGCCACCAGCTACCGGCCCTTGATGCGCTTTCTTTACTGCGAAATCGCCGCCTCGTGGTACGTTTTTGCGCGGCCGTTTGCGGCCGGTATTTTTAGCCGGAGAGGGAGACTGTCGTGGAGCGGTCCAAAGACGCCCGATCGCGGAGCAATCGCCGCAATGGCAATGCCGGTTCCCGGGCCGGAAGATCCGGCGACGCCACCATCCTCGACGTGGCGGCGCTCGCCGGGGTCAGCATCGCCACGGTCAGCCGGGTCGTCAATGGTTTTCCACGCATCCTGCCGCGCACCCGCAAGCGCGTCGAAGAGGCGATCGCGGATCTCGCTTACCGGCCCAACGTGCACGCCCGTCGCCTGGTCACGCAGTCGGTGGACACCATCTGCTTCCTGCTCTCCAATCGCGAGTTCCTCAATCCCTTCCATGCCGGTGTGCTGACCGGTATTGAGCAGGTGGCGGCTCGCCTCAAGCTTGAGGTGCTGTACACCACCTATCGCTATGCCCCCGACACGCCTTCGGATCGCCTCGACCTGCCGCCCATTCTCGGCCGCACCGGCGCGATCGGCGGACTCGTGCTGGCGGGCACCAATTACCCCAACCTGCTGCGCGCGGTCGGGCAGCGCGGCATTCCGCACGTCTTGTTCGGCAACAATCTGGTGCTCGGCGGGCGCGCGGCGCGGCGCACCGATGTGGTCTATTTCGACGACGAACAGGGCGCCACCGACGTCGTCGAGTACCTGCTGCGCCTCGGTCATCGCCGCGTCGCCTTCGCCGGCGACATCACCCAGCCTTGGTGGCAGCGTCGCTGCAGCGCCTATCGCCGCGTCATGCGGCGGCACCACCTGCCGCAGCTCGAGTACATCCGCCCATTGGAACAGGCCCTGCCGTACGGGGCCGAAGCGGCCCGCTACTTCCTGAAGCGCGCGCACCCGCCCACTGCCATCTTCGCCGGCAATGACCTGATCGCCGCCGGTATCTGGAGAGAGTTCCGTTCGCGCCAGATCAGCGTCCCCGGTGACATCAGCCTGGTGGGCTTCGACGACCTGCAGGTTGCCACGCTGATGGACCCCGCACTGACCACAGTCCAGGCCCCGGTGGAGGCAGTCGGACAGGAATGCATGCGCATGATTGTGGAAAAGATGACCCACCCAGAGACCCTGCTGCCACAGCGCATGCTCCCCACGAAAATGATTGTCCGCGAGTCCTGCGCCCCGCCGGGAGGCGGGGACAATAGCCGATAGCCGGTGCCGCGGTGGGTCTAGGCAGGGCCGGTGTAGCGGAATCTGCCATTTTCCCGTCACTCAGGGGTAGACTTACCCGATGTCCGATGCCAGCCGCAGCCCCAGGCCTACCTCCGCCTTGCGGGTGCGGTTCTGGGGCGTGCGTGGCTCGACGCCGACGCCGGTGCTCGACCACATGGCCGTAGGCGGAAACACCTCCTGCGTGGAGCTGACCACGCCCGGCGGGACGCGGCTGATTTTCGATGCCGGTACCGGCCTGCGCTTGCTCGGTGACTGCTTGTTGGAGGAGGCGCGCCAATCGGGCCGCTCCGTGAGGGCCACCATCCTGCTCTCCCACTTGCACTGGGACCACATACAGGGCTTTCCCTTCTTCCGCCCGGCGTTCGTCGCCGGCACTGAGATCACAATCGTCGGCGTCTCCTCAGCGCGCCAGACTCTGGAGCACGCCTTCCGCGGCCAACTGAAGGACCCCTACTTCCCGGTGGTGTTCGAGAAGCTTCCTGCCCGCGTCTCTTTTCTCGATCTGACGAGCAAGCCCCTGCCCCTGCATGACGTTGTGCTGCGCACCTGTGCCCTGCATCATCCCCAGGGAGCGACGGGGTTCCGCGTGGACTGCAACGGGCGGAGCGTCGTCTATATCGCCGACCACGAGCACGGCGATACGGCTCGCGACCACGACGTCCGCGAACTAGCGGCGGACGCCGACCTCCTGATCTGCGATGCCCAGTTCACCCCCGAGGAGTACGAGAACACGTTTCGCGGCTGGGGCCACTCCACCTGGATCGAGGTCGCCCGCCTGGCGCAGGTTGCCCGGGTGAAGCAGCTTCTCCTCACCCATCACGATCCGTGGCACAACGACGCCCAGATGGACGCCATCGAACAGGCGGCCCGCGGCGTCTTTCCCGCCACGCGGGTCGCACGCGAGGGCATGGAGATCCTGGTCTAGTTGCCGCGCCCGCGTTCAACCACGAACCCCTAGCCCAGCACGTGGTAGCCACTGTCCACAAAGATGACGTCCCCGGTAATGCCGCGGCCGAGATCGCTGGCCAGCAGCACGGCGGCATCGCCAACCTCGGCCGGGTCGGTGACGCGGCGTAGCGGGGCTTTGTCGGCCACGTGCTCCAAAATGCTGGAAAAATCCTTGATGGCGCGCGCCGAGGCCGTCTTCACCGGGCCGGCCGAGATGGCGTTGACGCGCAGACCATACGGTCCCAGCTCGCTCGCCAGGTAACGCATGGAAGCCTCCAGGGCCGCCTTCGCCACACCCATGACGTTGTAGTTCGTCACCACGCGCGACGACCCCAGGTAGGTCAGGGTGAGAATCGCCCCTCCCCGCGGCATCACCGCCCGGGCGTGATGCGCCACCGTCACCAGCGAGTAGGCGCTGACGTCCATTGCCAGGGCAAAGCCGCTGCGGCTGGTGTTTTCAAACGGCTGCTCGAGGTCTTCGCGATTGGCGAATGCGATGCTGTGCATGACGGCGTCCAGCGTGACGCCGCGCTCCGCCAGGGTGGCAAACAAGGCCGCGACCTGAGCGTCCTGCCCCACGTCACAGGGCAATACGGTCGCCTGGTTGAGGCCCGCGGCCAGTTCCTCGACGGTCTCCTTCTGCCGTTCGCCTTGATAGGTCAGGGTGAGCTTCGCACCCTCGCGCACCATCGCCTTGGCAATGGCATAAGCCAGGCTCCAGCGGTTTGCCACCCCCATCACCAGCACGTTCTTGTCCTTCAGCAGATCGGGCATCGCAGCTCCTTGAAATGGCCAACCCAGTGTCGCACGAGCGCCGCAGGCACAACGGCCACGCGGGCGGAAGAAGCCACGACCCACCCTCCACTCCCCAGCGGTCCGGCTCCGGCGCGCCTCTTCCGGTATGCTGGCGCTCGTGAAGCATTTACCCTCCATTCTTCTCTGTCTCGCCAGTCTCGGAATAGGTGCCGCGCAGAGTGTTCCAAATCCCACCGCTGCCTTGCTGCAGGAGCTCATCCGCGTGGATACCAGCAACCCACCCGGAGCGACCGAGCCGCTGGATGCGCTGTTGGCCGCCAAACTTCGACCCCTGGGTTTCGAGGTGACCATCATTCCCACGCCGGTACCGCACCGCACTCACCTGATCGCCCGGCTGCGCGGCGATGGCTCGCTGCCGCCGGTGCTGCTCGCGGCTCACGGCGACGTGGTCGGGGTGGAGCGTGAGAAATGGACGCTGGACCCTTTCGCCGGCATCCTGCGTGATGGCTACATCTACGGCCGTGGGGCGCTCGACTTCAAGGGCGGCCTGGCGGTCTTTGCACGCGCGGTGATGCAACTGGCCGAACAGCGCGTACCGCTCAAGCGCGACGTGATCCTGCTGGTTGAAGCCGACGAGGAAAGCGGCGGTCCCTACGGCACCGAATGGCTGGCGGAAAAGCACTGGGATCTGATGCGTTGCGCCTTCGCGCTCAACGAAGGCGGCTGGATCATGGAGAAGGAAGCCGGCTCGGCCACGCCGGCAACCGATGCCGGCGTCCGATACGTCAGCATTTCAACTGCCGACAAGCAGTCGCTCTCACTTCTGCTCACCGCGCATGGCACCTCGACGCATTCCTCACTGCCGCGCCCCGACAATGCCATCTTCAGCCTGGCGCGCGCCTTGACCCGGGTGGCGGCTTACGAGACCCCGGTGCGCATGACGGCCGGCACGCGGGCCTTTTTTGGCGCCCTCGCGGCGACCAGCACACCACCCGATTCGCATTGGCTGCGCACCCTCTCCACCAGTCACGACCCCATCGCGCTCAGCGCCGCCTCCCGCCACGTCTCGCGCGATCCCCTTCTGCACGCCCTGCTGCACAACACCATCGCCCCGGTCTTCCTGCAGGCCGGGTTCCGCGGCAATGTGATTCCCGGGTCGGCGACCGCGACCCTCAATTTCCGCGTGATTCCGGGCACCACGGCAGACGAATTGTCGGCCGAGATGCGGCGCGTGGTCCACGACCCCACCGTCACCATCGCGCCGGTTCCGGTGGGCGCCGAACCGGTCGACCCGAAGTTCACCGCGCGCATGGCCCGACTGGCGCCCTCGTCGCTCGACACGCCGCTTTATCAGGCCCTGGCCGGGGCGGCGCGAGCGCAGTACCCAGGCGCGGCGGTGACGCCCTACCTGTTCCAGGCGGGCACCGACGCCGCCGCCTGGCGAAGTCGCGGGGTCCCAGTCTACGGAATTTACCCCTACCCCATCACGGCCGACGACCTCAGCCGCATGCACGGCAACGACGAGCGCATCAGCGTCGCCTCCCTCGCTTCCGGCACCGCCATGATCTACCGCACGCTGCGCATGGTGGAAGGCGCCTCGAAGTAGCGATCTCCGGCGACGGGCCAGCCCGATCTCCCGCAAATTCGTCGCCCACAGTGGACCGTCCACTGTCACCATTACGTGGGAATGAAGCGCGGGTGTGGGCCGGCCCGTGTCTGCTGAGGCGGCGCTCCGGGTGGGGCGCGAAGGACCGAAGTACTCCTGCCGATTGTGGTGCAGGTCAGATCTTCGTCGCACATCAGAAAGACCGGCCGGAAATGTTTTTGCTGGTCCCGTTCAGTCTCTGGATGCGGCGCAATTCGGCACGCTCAAAGGCTGCGCTGGCGTCATGGTGATCGCCAGAACGCTGATCAGCACAAACGCAGTCCCCAGAATGGTTCGCAGGCCCAGCGCTTCGCCGCCCAGCAAGTATCCCAGTACCACAGCCACAACCGGGTTCACGTACGCATAGGTCCCCACTCTCGTCGGCGATTCATGATGAATCAGCCAGACGTAGGCGGTAAACGCAATGATGGAGCCGGCGACGATCAGGTAGAGCAATGACAACCAGGCTCCGCGTGAGACGGTCGCAGGATGAAAATGGTGAAATTCGCCCAGCGCGGCTGCCGTAAGAGCCAGAAACACTCCGCCGGCGAGCATCTGCGCTCCGGAGCTCATGACCTTGGAAGGCGGCAGTGGCAGCTTGCGCGCAAGCGCCGACGCCACTGACCAGCTCATCGATGCAATGATCAGTGCTCCCGCGCCCACCGGGTCGATTGGCGCCCCGCCGACGCTCAACCAAGGGCTCACCAGCACTGCCACGCCGACAATCCCGATCAAGAGCGCCGCCCCCAAACGGACCGTCAGCCTTTGCGTTCGCAAGAATAGGATTTCCGACAGCGCCATAAACGCCGGAATCGTGGCCATCATGACCGCGGCAATGCCCGAGGGCACCCGCTGCTCGGCCCAGAACAAGAGTCCGTAGTCGAGAACGAAGATCAGGACCGCGAGTATCGATACCGACATCCATTGGCGTCCGCTCGGAGAGCGCTCACCCCGCGCGATCATCCAGCCATAAAGAACGAGTCCCGCAACCAGGAAACGCATCGCCGCCAGGAGAAACGGCGGAACTTCGCGCACGCCGACGCGAATTGCGAGAAACGTGGATCCCCATACCAGATAGATAATTGCGAAGGCCAGCAGGGTTTTCCGGGTTGTACTCCGCCTTTGGGCTTCCATGGAAGACTCCTACCGGCCACCTGCACGGCGGCGACGTGCACATCAGCATCGACCTTTCCTCCGGAGCGCCGCGGATGGGGAGCCGTCAAGCGCGACCCGTCAAAGCGTCACCCTAGCGCGGAAGTGAAGCGCGGGCGTGGGACTTCCCGTCGCTGATGAAACGGCGTTCCGGATGGTGCTCGAAGTACTCCAGCCACTTGTCGAGTTCGGGATCAAAAGCCTGAATGCGCGGCAGGTGGTGCGGATCGAAGCCGGCGACGAATGGCGAGGGGGCGGGATTCGCGCCCACCTTCACCACCGCAACATAGTTCCAGCTGACGGTGCTTCCGTCCGGGGCGCGCCAAGTGCCATGCCAAGCCTGCTCCTCGGGAACCGGGTAAATACCGAAGGGGAGCGCGAAGGACTGCAGCTTGTAGCCCGGCAGTACCCGCTCGAGTTCCCACTCCCCTTGACCGATCTCTTGCGAGACTTTGCCGGCCGCTTTCTTCAGGTTGGCGTGCGTCATGGTGTGATTACCCACTTCGCCGCCGAGCTGCACAATTTGGTGCAGCTTCGCCACCGCGAATCGTGCCTGCTCGAAGGCCGCGCGCCCGCCGTGGCCGGGGTTGATGAAGAACACGCCGCGTACCGGGAAGTCCGGGTGTTGATGCGCGAACGCCACCCAATGAGCGAGGGCGCAGTCGGCCGCCAGGTGGTCGGGTCTGTCGTACTTGATTTGATTGGCGGTCGAGTCATCGAAGGTAAGCACGACCGGCGTCGTCCCGGCGGGCACCACAAAGTTGCCCGCCGCATACTGCGCCAGCGTGATGGGGCGGTAGCCAGCGGCCTCAAGGCGCGCCAGGTCGTGGTCGAAGCTCGCCCAACTGCGCGTCCAGCGGAAGTCTTGTGGGCCGAAGCGGTGATAGACCAGGATCATGATCTGACCACGCAGATTCGGGGCCAACGTCGCGGCCCGCGCACCCGGCGCAATGGCCAGCAAGGAAAGAACGGCAACAAGACCTGCCAAGAGAGAGCGACGGGACGGCATCACTGCTTTACTATAGCCAGCCCCGCCACGCCATGAGAAGCGGAAAGACGCGGTCGCCTCGGCCGGGAGCGGACTTGAACGTCCGAGGTCTTGCCCGCACAGGCCGCTTCCGGCGACACTGGCATGTGCTGCTGCTCTTCGATGCCGACGACACACTCTGGGAAAACAACGTCTACTTCGAACGCGTGATTGCGCGTTTTATGCAGCGGCTGAATCATTCCCAGCTTTCGGTTGCCGAAGTCCGGGCGCGATTGAATGCGATCGAGCACGAACATATCGTGCGTTTCGGCTACGGCGTCCACAGCTTCGCGCGTGCCTTGTGTGCGGCCTACTCGACCTTGGCCGAAGCGCCGCCGGACGCGGCTGCCTTGGAGGACGTGCACATCCTCGCCCTGACCATCGCCCACGAGCCCATAGAACTACTTCCCGCCGTGGTTGAGACGCTGGCGGCCCTGCAACCGCGCCACCGAATGGCGCTGGTCACCAAGGGCGATCTCGCGGAACAAACTTCGAAGTTGGAACGCTCCGGTCTGGCCCCCCATTTCGAGCGCGTCTTTGTTCTACCCGAAAAGACCGCCGCCGCCTATCGTGAGACGGTGCTCGCCCTGACCGGCGACCCCGCCACCACTTGGATGATCGGCAATAGTCCGCGATCCGACATCAATCCCGCCTTGGCCGCCGGCCTCCGTGCCGTCCTGGTCCGCCACCCGGACACCTGGATCCTCGAGCATGAAGCACTGGCCCCCGCCCCGGCTGGACACCTGATTGAAGTCGAATCCTTCGCGGCGCTGCAGAAATTGTTTTGAAGCGATGTATCGGCTTTGGCGGCCGGGTTAGGATTGTGTTTTCCAGTCAACAACCAACATCGAACCTCCAAAAACCTTGTATAATTTGTTTTTGACCTTCTGAGGACTTGTAGCCATGAAGCCCAGCATCCATCCGGCATACAACGTGGTGCGTGTGCACTGCGCCTGCGGCAGCCAGTTCGAGACGCGTTCCACGCACAAGGGGACGATCAGCGTCGAAATCTGCTCGCAGTGCCATCCTTTTTACACCGGCAAGCAGAAGCTCATGGATACCGCCGGCCGCATTGAGCGTTTCCAGCGGAAATACAGCGCCAAGAAGTAGCCCGTCGGCGCCAACCCACGCTCTACGCCTCTCCGATCGCTGCCTTAAGCGCGCCGGCAATAGCCTGCGCGTGGGTTTCCACAGCGTCGCTCGATTCGGCCTCGACCATCACCCGTGCCAGTTTTTCCGTCCCGGAATAACGCACCAGCACCCGCCCGCTTCCCTGCAGTTCCGTCTCCGCACGTTCGATCAGCCGCCGGACGCCATCCAATTGCTCGATAGGGACTTTCTCCCGCACCCGGATATTGATCAGCATCTGCGGGCACGCGGTGAAGCCCCTTGTCAGTTCGGAGAGCGGCTTGCCGGTTGTCGCCATGACCTCGAAGGTGCGCAGGGCAGTCAACAGACCATCGCCGGTGGTGGCATCAGCGCCAAAAATAACATGACCTGACTGTTCGCCCCCCAGCTTCGCACCGCTGGTCTGCATGCGTTCCAGCACGTACTTGTCGCCGACCGGCGTCCGTTCGAGTTGTATCCCGTCGCGCTTCAATGCGATCTCCAAGCCGAGGTTGGTCATCACGGTCCCGACGACGACCGGGGGGCGCAGCCTGCCGGCGCGCTTTAGCGCACGCGCTGCGATGAGCAACACCTGGTCGCCATCCACCAGTTCCCCCTGGGCGTCGGCCAGGATGGCGCGGTCGGCATCACCGTCAAAGGCCACACCGGCCACCGCCCCGCTCGCGACTATTTCCGCTGCCATGGCTTGCGGATGCAACGCGCCACAACCCGCATTGATGTTCCGACCGTTCGGGCTGGCATGCATCATCACCGGCACAAACCCGAGCTTGCGGAACAATTCCTCGGCCACGGCGCTGGCCGCTCCGTTGGCGCAGTCCACCACCACTTTCATGCCGGAAAAATCAACCCCGACCATGCATGCCGCCAAAAATTCCAAGTAGCGTTCTTGCAACCCGTGATCCGGGATTGGCGTCGGCAAGTGTGAAGGCGGAACCAGGTCTCGCAACCGGGAGATCTCAATCTCCAACTCAGCCTCGATCGCATCCGGCAATTTGAATCCGGAGTGATCGAAGAGCTTGATGCCGTTGTCTTGAAACGGGTTATGCGAGGCGGAGATCATCACCCCGGCGGCGAAGTCCTTGCTGCGCGTCAGGTAGGCGATCCCGGGGGTGGGGATTACGCCAGCCGCAGCGTACGCGACCCCGCGGCTGGCCAGGGCTCCCGCCAGTGTGTCGGCCAGCCAGCGGCTGCTCTCGCGCGTATCCTCGCCGATCACCACGCTACGGTGACCCAGGCGGTTCATGTAATCGCCCAGCGCCGCGCCGATCGCGAACACCGTGGCGCGGTCGAGCGGGGGTTCTCCCGCAACGCCGCGGATACCGTCAGTCCCAAAGTAATGTTTCAATGTGCATCCATAGTACTCGGCGGCGGCCCCATTGGCCGCCCGCTCCAGTTGGAGATCCGCTGCCGCCAATGCCCGCCGCGTCGCCCTCAGGGCTGCACCGGCGGTGCCGGCGGCACCTGGCTGACTGAAGCCGGGGTAATCGTGAGCGTAAAGCGATTGGGAATGACGTCAACGAGGTCCAACCCATAGGGGGTCTGCACGACATCGCGATTCAAATCGAAACTATGCCGTCCGGGCGGCACGTGAGCCAGATCGAGCGCTGCTGAAATATCCGCCGAGGAGAGGCGCCGTACCCGATCGTCCGGCCCGCGCAATCGCACCTGCAACTGCGGCGGCTGCTCGCTCGCGACCTTTTCACCCGGCGGCACATTACGGTACTGCAAGGGCACGATGACACCCACCTCGTCGATCGGCTGATGGGCGATGCCGCGGTAGAGAACAATCGAAATGATCAGCGACAACAACTTCAAGGGCCAGTTGTGCGTGACCAGGCGTCGAATGCGCAAGGCGATGCTCATGCCAGGTTCCAGTTGCACTCAACGCCCCTCAGCGTTGCCTCAAATCCTCAGGCTCGCGCCGCAATCGGCTGATCGCGCTGAGTTCCGCCTCCATGCCGCTCGAATCGGGCAGCAATGTCCCAGGCTGAGCCCGGGTGGGGAGCACCACCGACGGTACATAGCGGTTAAACAGCACTCCCAATCGTTCACGCAGGTAAGAGATCGAAACATCCATCTCGATTTTTCCACCCACCGCGATGCTGATCGCCCCGCTACTCTCCGAGATGGCTACGGCCACGGCATCGGTCTCCTCGGTGATGCCGATGGCAGCACGATGACGAGTGCCCAACTGCGCCGAGAGCACTGGGTTCATCGAAATCGGGAGGAAACAGGCAGCGGCCGCCAGGCGGTCCTGCTGGATGATGACCGCGCCGTCGTGCAGCGGCCCCCCAGGACGAAAAATCGTGACCAGCAGATCATAGCTGACGCGCGCGTCCAACCCGATACCGCTTTCGGCATAGGTCCGCAACCCGGTCCGCCGTTCGATGACAATCAGACCACCGATCCGGTGTGCGGAGAGGAAATTCGCCGCCAGCACCACATCCTCGTAGGTCTCATCCACGCCCTTGCCGCGTGTCAGCCACATAAACAGCGAATTGCGCCCGATTTTTGCCAGTCCTTGGCGGATCTCGGCTTGAAACAGCACGATGATGCCGAAGACCGCGTACGGCAGCGCCGTCTCCAGTAGCCAGTGCAGCGTCGTGAGCTGCCACCACTGCGCCAGGTAGTACACCAGCACCAGCAGGACCAATCCGAGCAGCATCTGGCTGGCGCGGGTACCGCGCACCAACAACAGACACTCGTAGACAACCAGCGCGACCAGCAGGATGTCTACCACCGAGGCCAACGTGAACGGGTGAGGCGCCGTCAGCACGTGCCCCCAGCTTGGCATCGCCATCCGGATTGTGCCAACCCCAATCATGTGAAGAATCTGTCCGTCTCGTTATTCTGGGGTCCGGCGCCCAGGTTCGCAAGCGGCGCGGGGTGATTGACCGAACGATCGAGTGCGGCAAGGCTGCAGATGCCCGGCATCCGCCGGTCGTCCGCGACTTTCGGCTCTCCTACTCGTATGCCAGAGCCGCGATGGGATCCTGGGCCGCCGCCTTGGCCGCCGGATAAAGAGCCCCCACCAGGCTCCCGATCAGGGCGATCACCGTCGCCCGTACCACCCAGCGCCACGTGAGCATGATGGGCAGCGTCGGATAGACATGCCGCAACCCATGCTGCACGCCCACCGCCAACAGTACACCGCAAACAATACCGCCCAAGGCCAGGGCGCTGCTTTCACGCAAGATGACCCGTGCAATGAAACTACGTGAGGCGCCGAGCGCCTTCAGAATGCCGATCTCACGCGTACGTTCCAGAATCGTGGTGTACATCGAGAGAAAGATCACCAGAAAGCCGATGGTCACGGCAATGCCCACCATGGTGCGCTGAAAGACCGGCAGGCCGGGCATATTGGCGGAGGTGAACAGTGCCAGATACTCCTGGATGGGTTGGATGTTGTAATCGGGCAGAAGGCGCTGCAAAGCCGTCACGGTCGCGTCGGTGTCCTGAGGGCGATTGAGTTTGACATAGATCACCGCCGCCTTTCCGGGCGCTCCCACCATGTCATCGAGCGTCACAAGCGGAACATAGATGCGCCCGCCTTTGCCGTGTTCAAAGATGCCGGTGACGTGGAACTGATGCCCCAGGAGAGTCAGTGGCTGTCCCACGCGGACGTGTTTGGCGGCGGCATAGAGATCGTCCACGATGACGTCCATCGGCCCGGTGAAGCCGCCCCCGTCGAGAAACTGAAACGGACCGCTGACGGCAGTGAAGGCCTTCAAATCCAAGCCTCCTACCGAGTCCAGGGACTTGTTGTTCATCTGCATGGCCACTGGGGCAACCGCCTTCACGCCCGGTTCCTGTAACAGCCGGTCGGCCAGTTTAAGCGGCAGGGTATTCCCTGCCATGGACATGTACATCGAGCCGTTGGATGGCCGCACGACGATGTCGGCGTTGACCCCGCGGACACGGTTTTGGGTGTCGCTGACCATGCCCTCGGTCAGACCAACAATCAGCAGAATCAAGGCCACTTCGATCGCCACGGCGAGCAGGCTGACCAGGCTGCGGACCGGTCGACGGACAAGATTGGCGCCAATCATGCGGTTGATCATGGCAAGGTTCCGAAGGCTATCCCCTGTCAGCGCCCGCCGCTGAGCACGACGCGCTGCGTCCCGGCAGGTTGCGGCAGGACAAATTTGTCGTCCAAGATGGGCTGATTGAGTTTGACCTGGGAGGGCAGGAAGCTCATGCGGATGGTGTAACCCTCTTTCGGTCGCTTGATGGTGATCTGGGTCGGAAACGGAATTCCTTGCACGTTCACAAACTCGCTGTAGTCCGCCTCAGTCGCCACAAAGCCATCCGGGCCGTAAATCTCCTGGCGCGTCGGCAACAGGTCGTAACGGCTGAACGTGATGCGACGCAGCAAGCGCTGCATCCCGTTCTGCGGCGCCCCCAGGATCAGAACGTTGTAGTCCGCGCTGGTGACCTCGGAGTCGTTCATGGCCACGGCGGTCTCACCGGCCGTGATGGGTTCCACCAACAGGGCATCCATAATCACACCGGGGCGCAGGCGCTCAAAGGGATTTTTGGTGTTGGCGGGAATGACATCGTTTCGCCCAACCATAAACTTGCCCTGCACCGGCAGCGAGAACTGAAACTCGCGGCCGTCGGAGGCCATATCGAAGATGGTGCCAACCAGTGAAAGCTGGCCAATGATGCGTATGTTCCCCGGTTTGCGGACCAGAAGGAACGCTTCCACCTCGGGATAGTCCTTGGCGACGTACTCGCGAACCACCTTGGACTTTTTCCCGGGCTGGTCGGCTTGGAGCCGCTCGCTGGCCGGCCCGCTGTTCGAGGCCGCCAATTCTGCCTTGGCGTTCAAGGAGGTGATGGCGCTGGCCTGCTTCTCGATTCTTTCGACCAATTGCTCGAGCGTGGCGGAGAGTAATGGCGACTTGAACTGCACCGTCACCCGGTGGCGTTTCACGAGACAGCCGTTGGCCACCAAAAGAAGCGGTGCCAGCAGCGTCAGCGTAGCGCGGCGCCATATCGTCCCCGACGCCAGCAATGGGTGTTTTCGTCTCAATTCCAAACACTTATTGTAATGGAGCCGCCCGTTTTGCGGTAGATTTCCAGCTTTTTGGGGGCAAGGATACTGTTTTTCGACAGGCTGCACCGTAATCTCAGACCCCACACCTGGCGCTGGGGACCCCCCGTTGTGGCCACTCACAGGAGGCCACGGAGCACTACCGTCTGAGTTGGGTCAGGCTCGCCTCAAATGACGAAGCCACCGCTGGCGTTCAGAATCTGTCCCGTGATCCATCCCGCCTGCGCCGAGCAAAGGAACAGCACCACCCCGGCAATGTCTTCTGGCGTTCCCATGCGGCCAAGCGGATGCCGCTCCAAGGCACGCTGGCGAACTGCGGGATCGGCAAAGTGTTCCGCAGTCATATCGGTTAAAACGTATCCCGGCGCAACAGCGTTGACGCGGATCCGACGCGGCGCCAGTTCCAGCGCCCAGTTGCGGGTCAGCGCCTCCACACCCGCCTTGCTGGCTGCGTACAGGCTGCGCCCGCCGGCGATACCCAGCTTCGCCGCCACCGAAGACAGGTTGACGATGCGCGCTCCTTCCCTCAAGCGCGGCAACAGGCACTGCGTGACCCAGAACAGCCCTGCCAGATTGACCTGTAACGTTTCCTGCAACAGTGCTTCGGAGGTGCTCCCCAGCGGCGAACCCTTCCAGATTCCGGCGCTATTGACCAGCACATCGAATTCCACGGTAGGCAGATCGCGTACCATCCGTTCAACGGCGGCGCACGACGCCAAATCGGCCTGCACTAAATGGGCTTGGCCACCCCGCCGGGCAATGGAGGCCGCCACGCTTTCCGCCGCGACGCGATCCCGCCGATAGTGCAGCCATACGGCAGCTCCAGCAACGCTCAGCCCTTCAGCCACGGAGCGTCCGATCCCGCGTGATCCCCCGGTCACAAAGGCATTCTGGCCAACCAGAGAACCAATCGAGGCCTCTGACGTGATCTGTTCCATAGACTTCCTACGGCCGTATGGCGCGTCTTTTCCAGCTTCTCGACACTCAGAATGGATGTTGGAGTATGATCCTGTCGGTTGCAAGCACGGTGCTGGAACTTTCAAGGTGCAACGCCCAAGCGCCCCGCCCATGACTTGCAGCCGCTTGATTCGATTGCAAGGAGACCTGCCCATGAAGAAGATCCTGAGCGGAGTGCTGCTCGTCGCGAGCTTCAGCCTGGTGGCCGTGGCCGCCGATGTCACGGTTCGCGGAACCATTACCGACGCCAAGTGTGGCGCCAAGATCGATCCGGCATGCGCCGTGAGCTGCATCAATGCAGGAGAGGCGCCCATTCTGGTGACCACGGCCGGCAAAATCTATAAGATCGCCAACCCGGATACCGTCAAGAAGTACGCTGGCAAGAGCGTCCAAGTGAAGGGTGCTTTGGCCGCCGACACCTTGACAGTGAATACCATCCAAGCCGGAAAGTAGACGACGCCGGCAAACTCGAAGACGCGGGGCGGGGAGCCTTTCCCGCCCCGATCTGTTTTCCGGGCTCGTCCGACCCTGCGAGGTGCCCGCCGGGTCGGCCAGCTCCCGGGTACGGGGCAGCAACCAACGGTAGCGCCGGGGGGACAACTCCCGCGTGGCTGGCGCGCCAGCGTCTGACTACTCCGGAACCAGTCCCGGCTCGTGTTCCCGCTTCGCCCCCTGCAGGCTCCTTCCGATGGCGAGGTCATAGATTCCCCCGCCCAGCAGTCCTCCCAGCAATGGCGCGACGAGCGGAACGACAAATTGCCAGCTCCCATCGGTTAGACCGTTATTGCGGAACCCCGCCACCACGGTGAACAGGCGTGGTCCAAAATCTCGCGCCGGATTAATGGCATAGCCGTGCATGGCTCCAAACGACATGCCGATTGCCACCACGATGCCACCGACCAGCAGTGGGGTGAGATTGCCGATCGGGATGCGATTGCGATCGTCAACCACCGCAAAGAGTAAACCGACCAATAATGCCGTTCCAATAACCTGGTCCAGGAATCCTGCCATTGGAAACTGCGGGAAAGCTGGAAAGGTCGTGAACACACCGGCCATTTTCTCGAGGTGCGGGTCAACGGCGGCAAACGCCGGACGATAGTTCCAGAAGACCAGTGCCGCCGCGACGAAGGCGCCCGACGTCTGCGCCAAGGCATACGGCACCACCTTGCGCCACGGGAAGCCCCGCATGCTGGCAAACGCCAACGTCACAGCCGGGTTGAGATGCGCGCCGCTGACCGCACCGGCAACATAGATGGCGAGCGTCACGGCCAAGCCCCACGCCAAGGTGATATTGGTATACCCGCCTTTAACGATCTCCCCCGGAACCCCGGTTCCGAACAGGTTCACCATCGCCACTGCGCCGTCGCCAATCAGAATCAGGACCAGTGTTCCGAGGAACTCGGCTTGAACCTCCGACCAAAGCGAATTGCGTTGCATGCACCCTCCCGCCCGCCGGAGTGTAGCAAGGATCGGGTTCGCGGTTGGTGAGGCGTCGTTCGTGGGGCTGGTCGAGGCACCTGCCCTGTCGGTTCCCGTGGTACGGAGATCCCAGGTGCCATGGCGAAAAACAGTCCGCGAAATTCTCGCGGGCGGTCCGGTACCTGCCGACGAGATTGGGCGGGAGTCGCATGTCAGCCAGATCGCAGGTATGGGGGCAGCGTCCAACGGGAGCGCCGGGCGGCGCAGAGCCTTCCCGTGGGCGACGCGCCCAGCGCCCAATCGTTATAGACTGCCGAGGCGAGATTCAGCTATGGCTTCATCCGTTGTCTGTGCCTTGGATGTCGGGACTACCGGCACACGCGCCCTGCTCTTGAATCGGCGCGCCGAAGTCGTCGCCTCCGCCTACCGTGAGGTTGAACTGCAGTATCCGCAGCCGGGTTGGGTGGAACAGGACCCGGCCGAGATCTGGTCGAAGACCGAAGGCGCGCTGGCCGAGGCCCTCGCGACTGCCGGGCTGACCGGTCACGACGTGGCGGCCATTGGCGTGACCAATCAGCGTGAGACGACGATCCTGTGGGAGCGGACGAGCGGCAAGCCGGTCTACCCCGCCATCGTCTGGCAGGATCGGCGCACGATTGCCATCTGCGAGGCTTGGCGGGCTCAGAGCAAGGAGGCCTTCACCGCTCCCACCGGGCTCGTCGTAGACCCTTACTTCTCGGGCAGCAAGCTGGCGTGGCTATTTCAGCACGAGCCTGCCTGGCGCCGCCGTGCAGAAAAAGGGGAGCTGGCATTCGGCACAGTGGATAGCTGGATCGCATGGAACCTGACCGGCGGCCGCGCCCACGTGACTGATGCCTCGAACGCCTCTCGGACCCTGCTTTACGACATTGACCGTGGCGTGTGGAGTCCGGACCTGCTGGAGCGCACCGCCATACCGGCGGCAATCCTGCCACGGGTCTGTGACACGCGTGGCCCTTTCGGCGTGACCGCCGGCCTGCGCGCGCTACCCGACGGCGTTCCGCTGCTTGCCATGTGCGGCGACCAGCAGGCTTCGCTCTTTGGACAACTGCTGACCGAGCCCGGAGAATGGAAGGCGACCTACGGAACCGGCGGCTTCCTCCTGGCCCTGTTGGGCGACAAAGCGGTGCGGACACCGGACGCCCTGACCTCGGTCGCATGGAGCGTGAAGGGCAAGCGCACCTACTATCTTGAGGCGGCGGTCTTCGTCTGTGGCGCCGCGCTGCAATGGTTGCGCGACGGTCTGCGCCTGTTCCGCGACTACAGCGAGATGGAGGCCTTACTAGCGCAGGGGCAGGGCCACGCTTCCGGCCTGTTCTGCGTGCCGGCCTTCACCGGGCTGGGCACACCGTTCTGGGACCCGCGTGCCCGTGGGCTGCTCCTCGGGATAACGCGTGCCACCTCGGCCGGCGACGTCTGCATGGCCACGCTCGAGGGCGTGGCGTTCGAGATGCAGGCGGCCGCTGCGGCGCTCAGCAGCGACGTCCCGCCACGCCGGTACGTCGCCGACGGCGGTGCCACGCGCAGCGCGCGCCTGATGCAGTTTCAAGCGGACATCCTGCAAGTCCCTGTCAGCGTCTCCGCCTGGCAGGAAGGCACCGGCCTTGGAGCAGGCTTTCTGGCAGGACTCGAAGCCGGCTTCTGGACCAGCGTGGACGAGCTGAAGGCCCTCGCTCCCAACCACACCGTCTACCGACCGCAGTTCGATGCGGCGCAGGCGAGCGCCCTCTGCACCCGTTGGCAAGCCGCTGCCCAGCGCTCGCTCGACTGGGCGGAATGAGGACCGAAGAGCCGTAGTGAAATGGGCTGGCACCAGAACTCTCCCCCTGAGTGCATGTCGCACGACGAACCAAACAAAAGGGCGGCCCCGGCGGCCGCCCTTGGAGAACCAATTTGTGAGTAGGACCGGACCTATTCTTCGGCCGGGGGCTGTTCCTTGGCTTCGGCGGCCTCGGCTTCTTCGCGCGCCTTGGCTCGCTTCTCGGCCAGTTCCGCGCGTCGTTCCTTCTTGGCCTGCTGCACCGCTTCACTGCCGAGGAACTCGACGTAGGCCAATTCCGCGTTATCGCCGGCGCGGAAGCCCAATTTGACGATACGGGTATAACCGCCCGCGCGGTCGCCGAAACGGGGGGAGAGCGAGTCAAACAGCTTCACCACTGCGGCGGGATCCATCAAAAAGCTCGCCGCTTGGCGACGGGCGTGGGGCGTGCCGCGCTTGCCCAGCGTGATCATCCGGTCGGCCCAAGGTTTCATGAACTTGGCCTTCGGCACGGTGGTCTTGACCCGCTCCTCGAGCACCAGCGAAGTCACCAGGTTGCGCAGCAGAGCCCGGCGATGGGAGGTGTTTCGTCCTAATTTGTAACCCGCATTCAAGTGTCGCATATGCCTCTCCCCGCGCCGTCCCGTCCCGGAAACTGTCGCGCTGTGCCGCCCTCCGCGGACTGCCTAAACGTTGTCTCCCGGAACCGGATTGCCCTGCTCGTCAATGCGCATGCCCAAGCCGAGGCCCATCGTGGTCAGGATTTCCTTGATCTCATTGAGCGACTTGCGGCCGAAGTTCTTGGTCTTCAGCATCTCGCTCTCGCTCTTCTGCACCAGCTCGCCGATGGTCTGAATGTTGGCGTTCTTGAGGCAGTTGTACGAGCGCACGGAGAGTTCCAGCTCCTCGACCGAGCGATTGAGGTTCTCGTTGCGCAACTGCAGCGGGCGCGACTCGGAGAACTCGCCACCCTCGGAGGACTCCTCGAAGTTGATGAAGATGCTCATATGATCCTTGAGCAGCTTCGCGCCCAGGCCGGTGGCGTCCACCGGGCTGATGGCGCCGTTGGTCCAAACTTCCAGTGTCAGGCGCTCGTAGTCGGTGGTCTGTCCCAGCCGGGCGGCATCCACCGTGTAGTTCACCTTGCGCACCGGGGAATGGACGCTGTCAATCGGGATAAAGCCCAGCGCCAGATCCTCATCGTAGTTGCGGTCCGCCGCGACGTAACCGCGGCCCACCTTCAGGCGCAACTCCATGTCAAGGTTGCCGCCTTCGCTCACCGTGGCGATATAGATGTTCTTGTCGAGCACCTCGACATCGCTGTCGCTCTCGATCATGCCCGAGGTAATCACACCGGGCTTGCTGACTTTCAGGTAGACGTGCTTCGGGCCATCCACGTTCAGGCGGAAGGGGATCTGCTTGAGGTTCAGGACGATATCAGTCGCGTCCTCCACCACGCCGGGGATGGACTGGAATTCGTGCAGGACGCCGGCGATGCGCACTGCGGTGATCGCCCCACCTTCAACCGAGGAGAGCAGGACGCGGCGCAACGCATTTCCCAGCGTGTTGCCGAACCCGCGTTCAAACGGCTGCGCGGTGAACTTGCTGTAAGTCGCCGTCTGAGTTTCAGTCTCGACCGCCAGGCGTTTGGGTTTTTGAAATCCCTTCCAGAGCATCTTCTTGTTCCTTCCCGGGGCCACAGGACCGGCCCGTCCAACACTTCAGGCGCCCGCGAGCGCCGGTTCCAGCGCCCTTGGGGCGCCGGGGCATGACGGCCGACGCGCCTGCGGGGCGCGTACGGCGTCCTTACTTGCTGTACAGCTCGACGATCATCTGTTCCTGCACCGGCAGGTTGATGTCTTCCCGCTTCGGCAGGCTGAGGACACGACCGGAGAACTGGTCGCGGTCCACTTCCAGCCAGGTCGGCAGCGACTGGTGACTGGCGAATTCCTTGGCATTGCCCACCACCACGCCGGGACGCGTCTTCTCCTTGACGATCACCGCGTCGCCCGCCTTCATCTGGGCGCTGGGGATATTGAGCTTGCGGCCGTTCACCAGGATGTGCCCATGGCGCACCAGTTGCCGCGCTTGCGCGCGCGAGGTGGCGAAGCCGAGGCGGAACACGACATTGTCGAGCCGCGTTTCGAGTTGGCGCAACAGCAGTTCTCCGGTGACGCCCTTCTTGCGGCTGGCAATCTCGAAGTAGCCGCGAAACTGGCTCTCCAGCACGCCGTAGATGCGCCGCGTCTTTTGCTTCTCGCGCAGCTGCAGGCCGTAACCCACCAGCTTCTTGGGGCGCTTGTCCTTGCCGTGCATGCCGGGGGCGTAGTTGCGCTTCTCCACCGGGCATTTGCTGGTGAAGCACTTCTCTCCCTTGAGGAAAAGTTTCATTCCCTCGCGGCGGCACAAGCGGCAAACCGGTCCTGTATATCTGGCCACAATCTCCTCCAAAACCGCTGCCGGGCGTTCCCCCGGCAGCCTCCAGAAACTCTTGCAGCGCGGGGCCTGCGCCCGGCGCACCTGCTTCAGACGCGGCGGCGCTTGGGCGGCCGGCAACCGTTGTGCGGAATGGGCGTCACGTCTTTGATGGCCCGCACTTCCAGGCCCGCGCCCTGCAGCGAGCGAATCGCCGTCTCACGTCCCGAGCCCGGACCTTTGACCCGTACTTCGACGAAGCGCATGCCATGATCGCGCGCCTGGCTGGCGGCGCGGAAAGCGGCCTGCCCGGCGGCAAAAGGCGTACCCTTGCGGGAACCGCGGAAGCCCAGCGCGCCCGAACTCGACCACGAGATCACCCGCCCGTCCGGGTCGGCGATGGTCACCATGGTGTTGTTGAACGTCGCCTGGATGTACACCACGCCGTTGGGGACGTTGCGCTTTTCCTTCTTCTTGAATGTCTTTTTCTTGCCCGCTTTCGCGGCCGGCGCTTTTGCCATGGGAGTCTATTCCTTGTGGCGGACGTCTACTTGACGCCGACCTTTTTCTTGTTGGTGACGGTGCCGCGCCGCGGTCCTTTGCGGGTGCGGGCGTTGGTGTGGGTCCGCTGGCCGCGCACCGGCAGGCTGCGGCGGTGCCGCAGGCCGCGGTAGGCGCCGATCTCGATCAGGCGCTTGATGTTCATGGAGACCTCCTTGCGGAGATCGCCCTCCACTCCGCCCTGCGCCTCGATCACCTGGCGAATGCGGTTCACCTCGTCCTCGTGCAGGTCCTGCACCTTGGTGGTGTGCTCCACCTCGGCCTTTTTCAGGATGGCGAGCGCCCGGGTGCGGCCGATGCCGTAGATGTAGGTCAGAGCGATGAACGCCCGTTTGTGTCGCGGTAGATCAATGCCAGCGATACGCGCCATAGTCCGCTTCCTTCTGCTCCCTAGCCCTGCCGTTGCTTGTGTTTCGGATTCTCGCAGATGACGCGCACCACACCCTTGCGGTGCACCACCTTGCACTTGTCACAGATCTTTTTCACCGACGCTCGCACTTTCATAAATGGGTCCGATCCGGCTCCCGGCCATCCGGGCTACTTGTAGCGGTACACGATCCGGCCGCGGGTCAGGTCGTAGGGGGAGAGCTCAATCGCCACCCGGTCACCGGGCAGGATGCGGATGAAATTCTTGCGCATCTTGCCGGAGATATGGGCCAGCACTTTGTGCTTGTTCTCCAACTCGACCTTGAACATGGCATTGGGCAAAGGCTCCAGCACCACGCCCATGACTTCGATCGCGTCTTCCTTGGTCATTCGCCTCACTGAGCGGGTTTGCCCGTCGCCGGCCCGCCTTCCCAACCTCACGGCTGGGTCAAAATCCACGGCCCATCCTTGGTCACCGCCACCGTATGCTCGAAGTGCGCTGATCGGCCGCCGTCGGCGGTGACCGCCGTCCAGCCGTCCGAGAGCACCCGCACCCCCGCACCCTTCTCGTTCACCATCGGCTCGATGGCCAAGACCATTCCCTCCCGCAGCCGCTGTCCGGCCCCGCGGTTGCCGAAGTTCGGAATTTGCGGGTCTTCGTGCAGGTGAGTTCCGATGCCATGTCCTACGAACTCCCGTACCACGCTGAAGCCCGCCGCTTCCACCCTGGCCTGCACGGCATGCGAGATATCACCCAGATATCCCCCGGGACGGGCACAATCAATCCCGGCCGCCAGTGATTCTTGCGTCGCTGCCAGCAACTTGCGCACCGCTGCGGGCAGCACCGCCGCGTCGCCCACCACCACCGTGGTGGCGGCATCGCCGTAGTAGCCGTCCAGCACGACACCGCAATCCAACGACACGATGTCGCCGTCTTTCAGGATCCGCTTGCGCGCCGGGATGCCATGTACCACTTCGTCGTTGACCGAAGCGCATAGCACACACGGAAAGCCGCGATATCCGCGAAAGGCGGAGGTGGCTCCCTGCGATCGGATCGCCCGGTCGGCAACCTCTTCCAGATCCCACGTACTCAGCCCGGGACGCACCGCCTGCACCACTTCCTGCAACACCTGGTGGACCACCAATCCGCTGCGACGCAAGCGCTGCAATTCGGTGGCGGTTCGGGCGACGATCATGCGATGCTCCTCACGACGCACCCCGTACCGTGTCGATCGCCTGCAGCACCGCGCCCGTCACGTCGTCAATCGGGGCCGACCCCCGAATCTCAAAAAAACGCCCCCGTGGCCGCATGTACTCGACCAGCGGAAGCGTGAGCTGTTCGTAGGCCGTCAGCCGTTCCCGCACCACTTCGGGATCATCATCGGGGCGCTGCACCAGGTGCGCGCCATCCAGATCACAGACACCCGCTTGCGAGGGGGGCTGGGTACGGTCGTTGTAACTGCGACCGCACACGGGACACTGCCGCCGTCCGGCCAGACGGCTGCAGAGATCATTGTAACCTACGGTCAAATAGATGACAACGACGTCCTCCTCCCGCGCCAAGCCGGACCGCTCCAGGAAGGGAAAGAACCATGCCGCCTGCGGCACGGTTCGGGGAAAGCCGTCGAGCACGCTGCCGCGCTGACAGTCCGGTCGCTGCAGCCGCTCCTCGACGGTGGCGCAGACCAGGTCATCCGAAACCAGGTCGCCCAGCTCCAACGCCCGCGCAGCCTGCCGCCCCAGTGGCGTGTCGGCGCGCACTGCCGCGCGCAACATATCGCCGGTGGCGATGTGCGGAATGTTGTAGCGGGCGGCGATCCGTTTGGCCTGCGTGCCCTTCCCGGCTCCGGGCACACCCAGCAGAACGACCGGCGCGGAAGGAGAACGCACCCCCACGGCATTCGCGGGCATCCGAGTCTCCGCTTTACTGCTGTGGCTCATAGATGCTCAGCCGGCGCAGGGCGCGGCTCCCCTTCAGTGCGTGTGTTATGCCCAATAGGCCCGCCGTCCCCGAATGCGGGTCGACCGCGTCGTGAAGCCTTCGTAATGGCGCATGATGAGCTGCGCCTCGATCTGTTGCACCGTGTCCATCGCCACGCCCACCACGATGAGGAGCGACGTACCCCCGAAGTAAAAATTGAGGTTCAACCCGTTCAGGAACCAGGTTGGAAACGTGTCAAACCACGTTCCGCCCAGGAACCACGGCAGGTGCTGCAACTGGGTGCCGACGATCAGGAACTGCGGCAACAGCGACACGGCAATCAGATACAAACCACCCACAAACGTCAGCCGGGTCAGGATCTCGTTCAAGTACTCGGCCGTCCGCTTGCCGGGACGAATGCCGGGGATGAAGCCCCCGTACTTGCGCATGTTATCCGCAACTTCAACCGGGTTGAAGATGATCGAGACGTAGAAATAGGCAAAAAACAGGATCGCGGCGCTATAAACCAGAGAGTACCCCGGTCGGCCGTAGGAGATGGAGTCGAGCAATGGTCCCAGCACCTTGTTGTGTTTGATCGTGGTGCTGAAATTCAACAGCGTCTGTGGGAACGCCAGGATCGAGGCCGCAAAAATGACCGGCATCACGCCGCCGCTGTTGACGCGCAACGGCAGGTGTGTGGACTGGCCGCCCATCATCTTGCGCCCCATCACCCGCTTGGCGTATTGCACCGGCACCCGCCGCTCACTTTTCTCGACGAAGACGATGAATGCCACCACCGCCACCATGAGCCCTAATAGCAGAACGACGGCCGGGACAGTGAACGGCCCCCAGGCCGAATCGCGCACCTTGGTATAAAGGTTGTAGATGCCATTCGGCAACCCGACCACGATACCGGCAAAGATGATCAGCGACATGCCGTTGCCGATCCCACGGTCGGTAATCTGCTCGCCCAACCACATCACGAACGCCGACCCGGTGGTCAGCGTCAGGATGGTCATCAGGATGAAGCCCGGGCCGGGATGCAGCACGAACTGGCCGCTCTTCACCAGGGTCAAGGCAATCCCCAAGCTCTGGAAGATCGAGAGCACGATGGTCAAATAGCGGGTGTACTGCGTAATCTTCTTGCGGCCGAGCTGGCCTTCCTTCTGCAACTTTTCGAGGTAGGGCCACACCACCGTCATCAGCTCCAGGATGATGGAGGCGGTGATGTAGGGCATGATGCCCAGCGCAAAGACTGTCAGGCGACGGAAGTTGCCGCCGCTGAAGATGTCGAGATAGCCAAGCAGCGTGCCGCCATTCTGCTGAAACCACTGTTGCAGCAGTTTCGTGTTGATGCCCGGGGTCGGGATGTGCGCCCCCAGGCGATACACCGCAAGAATGAAAAGGGTGAACAGGACCCGCTTGCGGAGGTCACTGACCTTGGCGATGTTGGCGATCGCTTGCAACATAGACTGGCCCCACCCAGGGGAATGAACCCGGCACTATCTGCCGCTCCGCCCGGCTAAACCGGAGGGGAAGGACTCTTCTTAGCTGATCACTTCCACCGTGCCGCCCGCCTTCTCGATCTTGGCGCGCGCCGAAGCGGTAAAAGCATGGGCCGCCACTGTGAGGGCGACACTCAGCTCCCCAACGCCGAGGATCTTGACACCGTCATAGACGTGCCGGATCACCCGTCGCGCCAACAAAACCTCCGGGGTGATATGCGTCACGCCCATGGCAATCAGACGGTCCAAATTCACCTCGGCAAACTTCTTCTTGAAAATGTTCGTGAAGCCGCGCTTCGGCAGTCGGCGATGCAGGGGCATCTGGCCGCCCTCGAAGCCGCGTTGCAGCGAGTGTCCGGTGCGGGAACGCTGGCCCTTGTGACCGCGGGACGACGTCTTGCCGTGTCCCGAGCCCATGCCCCGACCCACGCGCTTGCGCGGATGCGTTGCTCCTTTAGGTTTGCGGATCTGGCTGAGGTTCATTGCGCCTTCCCGTGGGACTTGCTCCCGTCCTGTGCGTTGCTTTCACTGGTCTTGCCGTCATGCGCCTTGGCCGCGTGGGCCTTGGTCCCATGCGCTTTGTTCGCATGGGTCAGGTGCCCATGGATCTTGGTCTTAGCGTCGAATGGGACGATACGCACCAAGTGCGGGATTTTCAGCACCATGCCCCGTACGCCCTCGTTGTCGGGACGTTCCACCACCTGCCGCAGCTTGGTGAAGCCGAGGCCCTTGACGATCAGCTTCTGCCGCCAGGAACGCCCGATGGCGCTGCGGAAGTATTCAATTCGGATGCTCTTGCCGGCTGCCTTGGCCATTGACCCTGCTCCTAAAGTTCGTCGATCGTCTTGCCGCGCAAGTCCGCCACCGTCTGCTTGTCGCGCAGTTGCGTCAGAGCGGCAAAAGTCGCCTTGATGACGTTATGGGCGTTCGTGGTCCCGATGCTCTTGGTGAGCACATTGGCGATGCCCGCAGATTCCATAACGGCGCGCACCGCGCCCCCGGCGATGATGCCGGTCCCGGCTTTAGCCGGCTTGAGCAGCACCTGGCCGCTCCCAAAGCGTCCCAGCACAACGTGGGGGATGGTGCTGGCGCCGCGCTTGACCTGGACGAGGTTTTTCTTGGCCGCCTCGATGCCCTTGCGTATTGCCTGTGGGACTTCCTTGGCCTTGCCGCTGCCATAGCCCACCACGCCGGTGGCCGGGTCGCCGACCACCACCAGGGCGGCAAACGACATGTTCTTACCGCCCTTGACCACCTTGGTCACGCGGTTAATCGAGACCACCTGGTCCTTGAGCTGGTACTGGTTCGGGTCGAGGATTTTGCGAATCGCTGGCATGCTTTTTCCTTCAAGTGCGGGACGGCGCGCGGGCGCCGCGCTTAAAACTCAAGGCCTCCCTCTCGCGCCGCTTCGGCCAGCGCTTTCACCCGGCCGTGGTAGGGATAGCCTCCGCGATCGAACACGACCTTCGTAATGCCCTTGTCCCGGGCCAACTGCGCCAGCGCTTTGCCGATGGCTTTGGCCGCGGCGACGTTGCCGCCGTTGGCCGTCTTGGACACCTTGCTGCGTGTCGAAGCCGCCACCAGCACCTGGTTGGCAGCGTCATCCACCAACTGCGCGTAAATGTGGTTCAGTGAACGGTAAATGTTCAGGCGTGGACGCTCGGCGCTCCCCTTCAATCGCTTGCGGGCGCGCTCCTGGCGAAACCGACGACGTTCGTTCTTTGAGACGATTTCAATCATGGCCACTACTCCCGGGGCTTGCCGCCCGTGATTACTTGGCGCCGGTCTTGCCGACCTTCTTGCGCAGACGCTCGCCGGTATAGCGCACGCCCTTGTTCTTGTACGGATCCGGAGGACGCAGGGCGCGCAACTCAGCCGCCACTTGGCCGACCTTCTGGCGATCAATGCCGCTCACGGTGAGGTGTGTCTGCTTGGCGTCGACGCCGATCTCAATCCCCGGCGGGACGGGGTACTCTACCGGGTGACTGAACCCCAGGCTCAGCACCACCATGTTCTTGCCCTTCAGCTCGGCGCGGTAACCGACGCCCACCACGTCCAGCTCTTTCTGGAATCCGTTCACGACGCCGTGTACTGCATTGGCCACCAGGCTGCGCGCCAGACCATGCAGCGCCGCGTACTGGTCGCCGGAGCGCTCCGTTTCCAAGTGCCCGTCCAACTGTTTGAGCTGGATCCCGGCCGGCAGCGTGACCGCCAGCTTGCCCTTGGGGCCCTGCACTGCGACAACCCCCGCCTTGACGTCCACCTTCACCGCGGCGGGGAGTGGGATGGGTTTTCTTCCAATTCTCGACATAATCTTTGCCTTACCCTGCGTCGGCTTTCCCGACGCTCAACGCGTTTGGGTTGCCGTCCAGCCTGTGGCCAACCGTGGCGCGCCGCTTACCAGACCTGACAGAGAACTTCTCCGCCCACGCCCTGCCGTCGGGCATCGCGCCCGGTCATCACGCCGCGCGGCGTCGAGAGGATATTGACCCCCATGCCGCCCAGCACCGGACGGATCTCAGCCCGCCCGACATACACACGACAGCCGGGCTTCGAGACACGCTCGATGTTGGTGATGACGGGGCGGTCATCGGGACCGTACTTGAGGGCGATCTTGAGCACCGGAAACCCCTCTTCCTCGCTCACCTTGTAGCTGGTCAGGTAGCCCTCATCCTTGAGGATGCGGACGATCTCCTGCTTCAGCTTGGAGGCCGGCACGTCCACCTTGGGGTGATGTGCTCGGGCCGCATTGCGAATACGCGCCAGTAAATCGGCGACCGGATCGGTCATTCGTCACTCCTTGTCCCTGACAGCGGGCTTGGGGCAGCCAGCCCCAACCCCTCTCCTCCGTGGCGGCTCGCTTACCAGCTCGCCTTGATCACGCCCGGCACTTCGCCCAACAGGGCGAGCTGCCGGAAGCACAGACGGCAGAGCTGAAACTTGCGCAAGAAGGCCCGCGGGCGGCCGCAGCGCTGGCAGCGGTTGCGCTGCCGGATCTTGTACTTCAGGTCCTTGTCACCCTTGGCGATCTTTGCCGTGGTTGCCATATCGTGTCCCTCGCTCCCGCCCCCTCTAGGCCGCCCGGAAGGGCATGCCCAGTTGCTTCAGCAGCACGCGCGCATCAGCATCGCTCCGCGCCGTGGTCACAATCGTGATGTTCATGCCCTTCATTTTGTCGACCTTGGAGTAGTCGATCTCCGGGAAGAGCAACTGGTCCTTCAGCCCCAGCGTGAAGTTGCCGCGTCCGTCGAAGGCCTTGGACGAAACGCCGCGGAAGTCGCGCACGCGCGGCAGCGCCACGTTGACCAGCCGGTCGAGGAACTCGTACATCCGCTCGCCGCGCAGCGTGACGCAGGTGCCGATCGGCATGTTCTCGCGCAGCTTGAAGGCGGCGATGCTCTTCTTGGCCTTGGTGACCAGCGGCTTCTGGCCGGTGATCAGCCCCAGCTCGTTCACCGCACCGTCCATCAGTTTGGCGTTCTGGGTAGCCTCGCCCACGCCCATGTTGACCACGATCTTGACCAGCTTGGGCGCCGCCATGGGGTTGGTCAGGTTAAGGTCCTTCATCAGGGCCGGAACCACGTCCTTGAGGTACTTTTCTTTGAGTCGCGCTGCCATGTCGTCTTGACTCCCGGCACGCCGTCAGGCGTACCCCTTTGCTGCCGGCGCCTCGCCGCGCGCCGTTCCTGCTAGTCCAGTTGCCGCTTGCACTTGAGGCACTCGCGGAAGCTTCTCGCCTTCTCGCCGGGCACCGCCGCGGGCTTGACGCGGTGCACGCGGGTGGGACCGCATTCCGGGCACACCAGCCGCACGTTGGACGCCTGGATGGGCGCTTCGTGGTGCATGATTCCCCCTTGCACGCGGGCGTTGGCGTTGGCCTTGGTGTGACGCTTGATCATCATCACCTGCTCCACCAAAACCTTGCCGTCCGCCGGGAACACGCGCAGCACCTTGCCCTGCTTGCCCTTGTCCTTGCCGGCAATCACCTTCACCGTGTCGTTCTTGCGAATATTCAACATGTCGCCTTCTCCGTCCTAGAGCACTTCCGGGGCCAGCGAGATGATCTTCAAGAAGCGCTTGTCGCGCAGCTCACGGGCCACCGGCCCGAAGACGCGCGTGCCCACCGGCTCGCCCGTCTCGTTGATCACCACGCCGGCGTTCTGATCGAAGCGGATATAGGTGCCGTCCTTGCGGCGCGTTTCCTTGCGCGTGCGCACGATCACCACCCGCACCACCGTGCCCTTCTTCACCTGTCCGTCAGGGGAGGCTTCTTTGACCGCCGCCGTGACCACGTCGCCCAAACCAGCGCGCAGGCCGGTGTGGCCGCCGATCGGCAGGATGACCTGCAAACGGCGGGCGCCGCTGTTGTCGGCGACATCGAGAATGGTTCGCATCTGCACCATGGCGAATCCTCCTTATGCCTTTCCCGCCCGCTCCGTGCTGGGGGCCGGCTTGCGCGTGTCGGGGCTGAGTTCCGCCTCGCCCACCGCCCGCGCGATCTCTTCCCGCGTGGGCAGCGCCGCGGCCTGCCGCACGATCTCCACCAGGCGCCAGCGCTTCAGCCGGCTCAGGGGGCGCGTCTCCTCGATACGCACCACGTCCCCCACCTTGGCCTGACCGCGCTCGTCGTGCGCGTAGAACTTGTGTCGTTTGCTGATGCCGCGGCGGTAGAGGTGGTGCGCGGAGCGCAGCGTCACCTCGACGACGATGGTCTTGGCCATCCGTGCCGAGACCACCGCGCCGATCTTCTCGTTTCGCTGCCGCGATGCCGCGGCCGGCTTGACTGCTTCTGCCATGGCCTACTTCCCCTTCTCCGCCCGCTGGCGTTCCGCCTGCAGGGTCTTGACGCGCGCGATGTCGCGACGCAACTCGCGCAGCTTCTTCAGGCTCTCGCTCTGCCCCATCGCCTTCTGGAAGCGCAAGCGGAAGAGCTGGTCGCGCATGTCGCTTTCCTGCGTCGCCAGTTCCGCGCCGCCCATCTGCCGAAATTTGTCCGCCTGTGTCTTCATAACCTGTCTCTTCCTGCCCCTCTTAGTCCGCCTGCTCGCGCGTTACGAACTTGGTGGGCAGTGCCAGCTTGTTGGCCGCCAGGCGCATCGCCTCGGTGGCCTGCGCCACCGGCACGCCTTCCATCTCGAACAGGATGCGGCCCGGCTTGACCACCGCCACCCAGTGGTCCGGCGCCCCCTTGCCTTTGCCCATGCGGGTTTCGGCCGGTTTCTTGGTCACCGGTTTGTCGGGAAACACGCGCACCCAGATCTTGCCGCCGCGCTTCACGAAGCGCGTCATGGCGACGCGGCTGGCCTCGATCTGGCGATCGGTGATCCAGCCCGCTTCCATCACCTTCAGACCGAAGTCTCCGAAGGCCAGCGTACTGCCGGTCCACGCCTTCCCCGAGCGGCGTCCGCGCTGCTGCTTGCGGAACTTCACTTTTTTCGGCATCAACATAACGCTTGCTCCCCTTCGCCGCTATTCCGCCCGCGCCGTGCGCGCCGCCACGCCCTGCACGCTGCCCGGTTGGCGCCGCCGCTGCGGCAGGATCTCGCCCTTGTAGGTCCACGTCTTGACGCCGATCACCCCGTAGGTGGTGCGCGCCTCGGCAAACCCGTAGTCAATGTCGGCCCGCAGCGTATGCAGCGGCAACCGCCCCTGCAGGTACCATTCCGAGCGCGCGATCTCGGCGCCGTTCAGCCGCCCCGACACGCGCACCTTGATGCCCTTGCAGCCGAAGCGGATGGCGCTGTCCACCGCCTTGCGCATCGCCCGCCGGAAGGCCACCCGTTTCTCGAGCTGCAAGGCGATCGATTCGGCCACCAGCTGCGCGTCGAGTTCCGGTTTGTGCACTTCCTGGATGTCAATGAAGACTTCCCGCTGCGTCTTCTGCTGCACCGCCAGCTTGAGCTTCTCGATTTCCGAGCCCTTGCGCCCGATGATGATGCCCGGCCGCGAGCTGTGGATGATGATGCGAATCTTGTTGCCCGGCCGCGTGATTTCGATCGAGCTCACGCCCGCCGACTTCAGCTGGTCCTTGAGCCGCGCTCGCAGCTTGATGTCTTCCAGCAGCAGCTTCGAGTAGTCGCGGGTGGCGAACCACTGGCTCTTCCACGGCTTGACGAATCCCAGCCGGAACCCATAGGGATGAACTTTTTGACCCATAACGCTCTCGCTTCCCGCTACTTGCTCTTCTTGGAATCGGTCTTCTTCGGTGCCGCCTTGCTCTTGCCCGCACTCTTGCCGGCTCCCTTGCCCGCACTCTTCGCGCCCCCTGCCCGCGTGGCAGGCCGTGCCGCCGGCTTCGCGCCCGCCTTGCCGCTCCGCGACTTCTTCGCGGGTCCCTGCGGTACGCCCGGCGCCGGCGCTGGCGACGCGGCTCGTACCGGCGTCACCCCCACCACGTCCGCCTGCCGATCGCCCACGTAAATGGCGATGTGCGAGGTCCGCCGCTGGTAGCGGTACGCCCGGCCCATGGGGGCGGGGCGGATGCGCTTCTGGCGCGGTCCGTCATTGACGTAGGTCTTCACCACATAGAGCGTGTCCACGTCCAGCCGCTCAAAACGCTCGCTGGCGTTGGCGATGGCCGAACGCAACAGCTTCTCCACCGCTCCGGCTATGCCCTTGCGCGTGAAACGCAGGATGTTGAGCGCCTCTTCCGCACGTTTGCCGCGGATGAGGTCCACCACCAGCCGCGCCTTCTGGGGCGAGACCCGCATGTATCGTGCTTCTGCTCTGGCTTCCATCGTTGCTTGCCTCTGTCCCTGTTAGCGGGCCGACGCGGCGCGTTCCGCCGCCGCCTTGACCGAGTGTCCCTTGAAGGTGCGGGTGGGGGAGAACTCTCCCAGCTTGTGTCCGACCATGTTCTCGGTGACATACACCGGAATGAACTTGCGCCCGTTGTGCACCGCGATCGTGTGCCCGACAAACTCGGGCAGCACCGTCGAACGGCGCGACCAGGTCTTGTGCACCTTCTTCTCGTTGCGCCGGTTCATATCCTCGATGCGCTTCGCCAGGTGCGTATCAACGAACGGTCCCTTGCTGACGGATCTCGCCATGGTCTACCTGTCCCTTGCTCCCGACTCTTACTTCTTCTTGCGCCGCGACACGATGAACGCATCGGTGCGCTTGTTGTTGCGCGTCTTGAAACCGCGGGTCGGCTGACCCCACGGGGTCACCGGGTGGCGGCCACCCGACGTCTTACCCTCGCCGCCGCCGTGCGGGTGATCCACCGGGTTCATGGAGACGCCGCGGTTGACCGGCCGCCGGCCGAGCCAGCGACTGCGTCCCGCTTTGCCCAGGGTCACGTTCTCGTGCTCGGAATTGCCCACCGTGCCGATCGTGGCCATGCAGTCCACCAGCACCTTGCGCGTTTCCCCCGAGGGCAGCTTGAGCAATGCGTACTCGCCCTCTTTGGAGATCAGCTGCGCGCTGCCGCCCGCCGAGCGCACCATCTGGCCGCCCTTGCCGGGCCGCAGCTCGACGTTGTGCACCGTCGTGCCGGGCGGAATGTTCTTGATCGGCAGGGCATTGCCCACCAGGATGTCGGCCTCCGGGCCGCTCATCACGCTCATGCCCGCCTTCAGCCCGGTGGGCTGCAGGATGTAGCGCCGTTCGCCATCCATGTACTTGAGCAGCGCGATGAAGCTGCTGCGATTGGGGTCGTACTCCACCGACTCCACCACCGCCCGCACCCCGGGCTTGTCGCGCTTGAAGTCGATGCGCCGGTACATGCGCTTGTGGCCGCCGCCGCGGTGCCAGATGGTGAGGTCGCCCGAGTTGCGCCGTCCCCCGGTCCGCTTCAGCGGCTCCATCAGCGGCTTGTGCGGTTCGACCTTGGACAGGTCCTCGCTCACCACCACCGTTTGATAGCGGCGCGTCGGGGTTGTCGGTCGGAACGTCTTGATCGCCATATCGTCCACCCACGCGGGCCCGGCCCGCGTCTCCTGCCTGGTCGCTCGCGATGCGTCTCCCGTCTGGGGTGGGACGCGCCGCGAGCCTGATTACACGTTCTCGGCGTACTCCGGCATCTTCTCGCCGGCCACCAGCTTCACGTAGGCCTTCTTCCAGTCCGCGCGATAGCCGGTGAAGCGTCCCCGTCGCCGCTCCTTGCCGAGAAAACTCGCCGTGCGGATGCTCTCCACCTTCACCTTGAAGATGGCCTGCACCGCCTCGCGAATCTCGACCTTGGTGGCCCCGGGATGCACCTCGAAGACCAGGGTGTGGAGGCTTTCCTTCACGCCCATGCCCTTCTCGGTGATGATCGGCCGCTTGATGATCTCGTATCGGTTCTTCATGACGCCTATCCCTTGCGCTCCACCTTAAGCGGCGGAGCTGGCCTTGCCGCGCGGCCGCGCCGCCTGTTGCAATTTCTCGAGCGCTGCCTGCGACAGCACAATGCGGTCGTAGCGCAGCAGATGGTAGGGGTGCACTTCGTGCGCCGCCAGCAGTTCCACTCCGGCCAGATTGCGCGCGCTGCGGTCGAGCTTTTCATTGCCCCCGTCAACCAGCAGCGCCGTCTTGCGCACTTCGAGGGTGTCGAGGGTCTGCCGCAATTGCCGCGTCTTGGCCTTCTCCAGGTCAAACGCGCTGACCACGATCAAGGCCTGGTCGGCCAGCTTGGCCGCCAACGCCGAGCGCAGCGCCGCCTGCAGCTTCTTCTTGGGCATCACCCAGGCATAACTGCGCGGTTGCGGACCGTGCACCGTGCCACCGTGGCGCCAGATCGGGGTGCGGATCGAGCCCACGCGCGCCCGGCCGGTTCCCTTCTGCTTCCACAGCTTCCTGCCGCTGCCGCTCACCTCGGCGCGTCCCTTGGTCTTATGCGTGCCCGAGCGCTGCGCGGCGGTATAGTGCCGCACCGCCTCCCAGAGGAGGCTCTCGTTGACCGTGCCCCCAAACACCTCGTCCAGCAGTTCCAACTGCCCGACTGTCTGGTTGCTCAGGTTCTTGACGTCAATGGTCGCCATAACTCGTTCTCCCTCCCGCCGCTGCAGCGGGGGTCTACTTCTTGCCGGCGCGCTTCTTGGATGCCTTCAACGGATCCACTGTGCCGCTGCCTGCAAACCCGCGCTTGACGCGCTGCGGCTTCACCGCTTTACGGATCATGACGTACCCACCGTTGGGGCCGGGGATCGCTCCTTCCAGCGCCAGCACGTTGTCGTCAGTATCGACGGCGACCACCTGCAGGTTGCGCACCGTCACCCGTTCCGCCCCCATGTGGCCCGCCGCCCGCATGCCCTTGATGACACGCGAGGGAAAGGCCGAGGCGCCGATGCCGCCCGGGGCGCGATGGAACATGGAACCGTGGCTGGCCGCGCCGCCCGCGAAGTGGTGCCGCTTGACCACGCCCGCAAAGCCCCGCCCCTTGCTCACCCCGATCACGTCCACAAAATCGCGCGCCTTGAAAATGTCCAGCAAAACCTGGTCGCCGACCTTGCTCCCCGCCTCGCCATCGACTGCCGCAACAGTGCGGAACTCGCGCAGCAGCTTGCAGGGTGGCAGGCCGTTCTTCTCGAGATGCTGCCGCTCCGGCCGCGTCAGCCGCGACGGCTTGACGAATTCCACCAGCCCGAGCTGCACCGCCTCGTAGCCGTCCTTGGTCGTCGTCTTGCGCTGCGTCACCACGCAGGGCCCCGCCTGCACGAGTGTCACCGGCACCACTTCGCCGTTGCTGCGAAAGGCTTCGGTCATGCCGATTTTTTTGCCCAGAATCCCGTTCACCATCGCCGTTCCTCACTCCGCCGCGGGGCTGCGCCCGCGGTCTGTGTCCTACTTGTGTTCTTTACCGAAAGCCTTGATCTCCACATCCACCCCAGCCGGCAGGTCCAGCTTCATCAAGGCGTCCATCGTCTGCTGCGTCGGTTCCAGCAGATCGAGCAGGCGCTTGTGGGTGCGGATCTCGAACTGCTCGCGGCTCTTCTTGTCCACGTGCGGCGAGCGCAACACGGTGTAGCGGTTGATCACCGTGGGTAGAGGGATCGGGCCGGCAATCTGCGCTCCCGTACGCCGGGCCGTCTCCACGATTTCGTTCGTGGACTGGTCCAGAATGCGGTAGTCGTAAGCCTTCAGACGGATTCGGATTTTCTCGCGCAACATGTAAAAGCTCCTTGGCCTGTGGCGGCTGGCCTGTGGCGGGTGGCTTTGTCGTACCCACCTCAGCCCGTCGCCCCGGCACCCGCCCTCGCTCCAACCGCCTGGGGCGGTTCCGCTGCCCCAAGTCTTCCCATCTCCACCCGGCTGCCGGCTTCCGGCCCGCTCAGCCCGCCCGCTCAGCCCGCCAGTTAGGCAATGATTTCCGAGATCGTGCCCGCGCCCACCGTGCGGCCGCCCTCGCGGATCGCAAAGCGCAGCCCCTTGTCCATCGCCACCGGCGTGATCAGCTCCACCTCGAGCGAGACGTTGTC
>Ga0207416_1000813_pt1 | contig 47582 bp, 33 predicted proteins | sample PaiPotPPM11metaG_FD_184107 | JGI IMG/M metagenome (GOLD analysis project Ga0207416, IMG submission 184107) | Iron sulfur acid spring bacterial and archeal communities from Banff, Canada, to study Microbial Dark Matter (Phase II) - Paint Pots PPM... ...
AGTGTGGCCGATCGGCTCCTGCGCATACTCATCGCCATGCTCAAAAGCGATAGCCTGTTTGATTCCACCCAACTTCGTCAGTCAGCAGATGCTGCGGTTACCCAGGAAGCACCATGCGCCTCTTGACCAACGGTGGGGAGTCCTGCCCCCGCCATGGTTCCCTGCCCCCGCCATGGTTCCCGCTCCGCTCTTCGCCCCGACGCCGAAAGCCGCCAAGCGCATGCTCGAATTGTTCGCCACCCAGATCAACAACGACCACACGCGAAAGGCGTACATGAATGCCGCGCGCCGCTTCGCGACATGGTGTGAAGGGCGCGGCATCCGGGAACTCGCCGCTGTCGAGCCCTTCCACGTTGCTGCATTCATCAAGAAGCTTGAGGGCCAGTTCACGGCGCCCACGGTCAAGCAGCACCTGGCCGCGCTCCGGATGCTGTTCGACTGGCTGGTGATCGGCCACGTCATCGATGTGAATCCGACCCACGCCGTACGCGGTCCAAAATACGTCGTGAAAAAGGGCAAGAGGCCGGTGCTGACGGCCGAGGAGGCACGTGAGCTGCTCGACAGTATCCCGATCGTGCGAAACACGGCGGGCGGCGGCGAGCCGGAAAAGCTAGAACCCGCGCTGGTCGGCTTGCGCGATCGCGCGCTCATCGCGGTAATGGTCTACAGCTTCGCGCGGATCAACGCCGTGCTGGAGATGAAAGTGCGGGATTATTTCGTGCAGGGCCGGCGCGGCTGGGTGCGCCTCCACGAGAAAGGCGGCAAGGAGCACGAGGTCCCTTGCCATCACAATCTGGAGCTCTACCTCGACGACTACATCGCCGCCGCCCGCATTGCCGGCGATCCGGACGGGCCTTTGTTCCGCACGGCGGCCGGCAAGACCGGCGAACTGACCGAGAACCCCATGTGGCAGCAGGACGCTTACCGGATGATTCAGCGCCGCGCCGCCGCCGCTGGCATCAAAACCCGGATCGGCAACCACACCTTTCGCGCCACCGGCATCACCGCCTACCTGAAAAACAGCGGCACACTCGAGGCCGCGCAGCGGATCGCCAATCACGAGAGTCCCCGCACGACCAAGCTCTACGATCGAAGGAATGATGAGATTTCACTCGACGAGGTGGAGAAGATTTCGATCTGAACCTTGGTAGCTTTACCCAGCGTGACACTTTCAAAAACGTCGAGATGCTCTTGCTAAGCACAGGCGGCGTGGGGATTTAAGGGCGCCGCCAGCGCAACCTGCAAATTGTTCTCGCGAAAAGAGGTTCGCCGGCAAGAGCCGGCGTTGCGGAATTATGCAATTGAAGGCCGTAAGCGATTGTTAAAGGGGCTGTGTCCAAAATCGGAGGGACAACTAGACTAGATGATGACGGCTAAAGTTTTGCTCGTTTCGCTCTTGATAAATACGTTTGTACAGATGCCGGTTTGGGCGCAAACGCAAGCGAACCCTCTCTATTATAGGATCGGAGACGACCTGAGCAGGTTTCCGACTTGTAGAAAACGCGAGGGCGATTCATCCACGAATCGCCCTCGCTATTGACCACTCAACCCTCACCAGCAGGACAGGTCAAGACACCGAGCGCGGCTTAAGCGGCTGCATCGGCTGCGGCCAACTCTGCGGGCTCGGGCAGCGGTTCCGTCCGCCATTTCTTAACTTCGGGCAAAACGTGCTTGACGAAGCATTTAAGACTTCGCTCAACCTCGTCATAGGGCATGCCGCCGTAGCTGAAATTCAGCATAAAGCCATTCGCATCGATCATGTCGCGGATGGTTGAAAGCTTCTCGAGCACCATGTCGGGGGTTCCCCACGGCATCAGATTGGCAAAACCCGCCGCGGCGGCATCGACCCCGTACTTGGCCAGATGTTTGGTAATCATGCGGTACGACTCGTAGCTCTTCAGCGTACCGAATTTCTCGGATTGCATCTCGTAATGCTTGATGACGGTCCTGTAATTGGCCGACAGCCACTTCATCGCCTGCTCTTCGGCCCGATCCTTGTTCTCATCGACGAACACAAAGCCGCCGCTGAGCGGCTTCGGTGCCGGCTTGTTGCCATTAACCTCGCGCCACACCCGATGATAGACTTCGAAATCCTCTTTAACCATTTCCCAAGGCTTCTGCGGAATCACCAACAGCCCAACTCCGAGCTTCGCCATGATCGGCATCGATTCCGGCGAAACTGCGGCCGCGTACGTCCGTTGCCTGAACGATTTGAAGGGAGCAGGACGAATCTCACGCCGGGGCTGGCGAGTGTAGCTGCCGCCTTCCATGTAACCCTTTTCGAGTGCGTTGATGATCAATTCGGCGTACTCGACGAAAAGATTCCGCCCCTCGTTCTGATCGATTCGGAATCCTTCGTACTCGATTCGGGCCAATCCCCGGCCGATACCGAGAATGAAACGGCCATCAGACACATGATCGAGCATCGCAACTCCCTCGGCGACGCGAATCGGATCATGCCACGGCAGCACAATGACCATCGAGCCAAGCTTTGCGTGCTTGGTCCGGCCCGCCATGTACGTCAGAAACTGCACCGGGTCGGGACACATCGTGTAATCGTCGAAATGATGCTCGATGGCCCAGATAGAATCGAAGCCCATCGGCTCCGCCATTTCGGCGAGACGGAGCTCCTGGCGCCAAACCTCGCGGTCGGAAAGTTGATTATTGGGGTTTTGAAAAACTGCTCCATAACCGACGTGCATTGGATTCCTCCTTAAATTCTGTTGTTAGGGCGACTCGAAGAGACGTCCCTACACTGCTTGCTGCCGTATGGCCGAGTTAATACTATACGCGACTTACCTTTAGCTGTCTTTAGCCGCAGCCACTCGAAATCGGTCCTCCTGGATTAAACGCCCCGAGCGCGTTCGACCACGGGCGCGAAGCGCTCTATCAGGTTGCGGGCTTTCCCGTCTGCCGTTGCAGCGATAGTTTGCTGGGACAAAAGAATCAGCCGCTGAGCGCCCGCATCGCGATAAGCCTTAAGTTCGTCGAGTGAAGGACCGCTCGCGCCGGGATCGATCAGCGGCGATATCTGAAGTAGCTCGGGATCGCGGCCGCGCTGTCGAGTAAGGGTTCGAAGGTGGGCGACGTTTTGCCGTAGTTCATCAGGGCTTTGAACCAGTGGCATCCAACCGTCGTAGGTGCGCGCGACCCGCTCGAGCGCTTTAGCTCCATGGGCACCCAACAATACTGGCGGGCACGGCTGCTGAAGCGGTTTCGGTTCACATCGCACGGCTGGGAAACGGACAATCTCACCTCGATAAGCGGCCTCGTTTTGAGTCCAGAGGATTCGCAGCGCCTCGACGATTTCACGCGTGAGCTTCCATCTCTGGCCGAAGTCCGCGCCCATCACTTCGGTCTCTTCGCGCAACCAACCCGCCCCGACACCAAGGATAAGCCGTCCACCCGAGAAGAGATCGAGCGTAGCCGTGACTTTCGCGGTGATAAGCGGTTCCCGCTCCGGCAGGAGGCAGATGCCCGTGCCGAGCTTGATTTTGCGCGTCGCGCAAGCGGCCACCGTGAGTGCTACAAATGGATCGGCCCAGCGCCCGTAATGTTCCGGCAGCTTATGATCCGGGGTAAATGGGAATTCGGTCTTCATCGCTACCGGAATAACCGGATGCTCCGGGATCCAAAGTGATTCGTAACCGTGCGATTCAGCCGCTCGCGCAATCTCTGCGAGGTCTCCGCTTTGTGCGGTGGGAGCCACTAAAAAACCAATGTCCAAGGCTTACCTCCTTATTTGCCTAGCTGGCGCCAGCCTCGCCCGGCTCATACGTGAGAAAGCTTTATGCGCGGCGCGGAAATTGGCTCGGGGCTCGGCATCTGCTTTGACACTGATTGCGCTATTTCGCGATATGGAAATAGCCGGTGCGAGCGAACGCCGTCACAGCGTATCAGCGCACGAGCAGTCTTGGAATCGACGCGTTCAACGCAAACGGTTGGCCACAAGCCGCCAGGTGTCGGCTCGATGGTTAGTGTCGCCGTCATCCTGATACTTGGACGGCCGCAGGCCGAAGCTTAAGCTTTTCGGCGATGAATTCGGCCCAGACTTGGCCGCCGGGCTATAGCGCTGAGCTCCGGGAAGACCCCCGGGTAGGGCACTGCCATGATCGCTATGGCCTGTCGGCGCTCGCGATATACGCCACATTATCGTTTGGGTTTGTCGGCCGCTCAGTCGCAGGAGTTCTATCCTCAAGCTACATTGGCAGGACCAACGACCCAACCGTCTACATGTGGCTCCTGAGCTGGTGGCCATATGCGATCGCGCATCGGCTGAACCCCTTGATAACGTATGCAGTGTGGGCGCCGGGCGGCTTCAACCTGGCATGGACCACGAGCATGCCGCTGGCCGCACTTGTGGCGGCGCCGCTAACCAGAGCGCTGGGGCCGGTCGTCGCCTATAACATTTTGTGTATTCTGGCGCCAGCAATCGCCGCGTGGAGTGGGTTTCTACTTTGTCGCAGAATAACCGCGAATTACATCGCGGCAATAGTGGGTGGTTACGTATTCGGCTTCTCTGCGTACATGCTGGCGGAAACGCGCGGTCATCTGCCATTGATTTTGGTTTTCCCAGTACCTCTGGCCGTGCTGCTGGTATTGAACCGGCTGGACGGCCGCATCAGCACTTCCCGATTTTCGTTTCTATTGGGAGCTGCGCTCATAGCAGCGTTCCTCTGCTGGGCCGAACTGTATGCGACGATGACGCTCTTTGGCGCAATCGCCCTTGGGCTGCGATTATTCTATGGCGAGGCCGCTTTGCGCGAGCGAATCGGGCATTTGCTAATCCCTGTCATGACCGCATATGCAATCTCGCTGATCGTCGTGTTGCCCTACCTCTATTTTTTTTTCCAGCGAGGATATCCACGCTCGCCGATCAACTCTCCGCATGCATATTCGGCGGACCTCCTGAACCTGTTGTTCCCCACGGCCATCAATGCCCTGGGAGACGTCGGCTTCGTTGAAAAAATGACGCACCGCTTTGCCGGAAATTCCATGGAAGCCGGCGCCTACTTTGGGTTGCCGGTTGCTGCAATAACGTTCTGGTTGGTGTGGGAACGATGGCGGGAACCAATGACCAGGCTGCTCGTCACCTTCCTGGTAATCGTGTGTGTATTGATGTTTGGTCCGCGACTGCACGTGAATGGGAACGAATTGTTTGGGATGCCGTGGAAAATCGCGTTGCATTTGCCGTTGCTGCGCCATGCCTTGCCACTGCGGTTTTCGCTTTATGCATTCCTCAGCCTGGCAGTCATCGTTTCGATGTGGCTCAGCGCGCCGCGGCCCGCTGGATTGAAGCTCGCCGCTATAGCGTTGCTCGCGCTATTTTTATGCCCGAATCTGCAATCGGGCTTTTGGAATAGGGACAATGACACGCCCGAGTTCTTCACACGGGGCGATTATCGCCGGTATTTGAACCCGGGAGAGAGCGTCGTCATCCTGCCATACGGGATTAGTGGCAGCAGTATGCTGTGGCAGGCGGCGGCGGGGTTTTACTTCCGGATGGCGGGGGGATGGACCAGCATCACGCCGCGCGAATTCGAGGGCTGGCCGATTGTCGGCGCCATGCTCACTCGAACATACATCCCGCATGTCACGCAACAGTTGCGCGCTTTTATGGCGGCCCACAATGTGCGAACGATTCTGGTCACTGACCGTGAGTTTCCGCTTTGGGAGCCGATGCTTTCGCCGCTTGATAGTTCGCCGATTCGAATCGGCGGGGTTGCCATTTATCGCGCTTCGTCACCCGACATGAGTGCATACCGCTCACTCTCAGCCTTGGGAATGGAACAGCGCAGCAACCTCGCTCGATTTTCAGCACTGCTCCTCGCCGCACGTGACTACGTCGCGCAAAATGGGAAGCTGGCAGAACTCACGCCGATGCGAGCGCAGCGCCTGGGTTTGTTGCCGCCGCATTGGGTGACCGATCCAGACATACGCACGAACAACGGACTCTATCTCGGCCCCTGGGGCGCTAATGAAGTGGCAGTGGGCATAGTCGGATCATATCAGGGTTTACAGCCCGTGATCGGAAAGTACCACGCGGCCGCTGTGCAGATTTTCTTTCCTTTTCCGAAAAGACTGATTGAGCCGCCGCATGGCGACACCTTTATGCGCCTGCTAGTGATGGCCTTTGACCGCAACGGCCTCACCCAGGCCGCCCACACAGCCGAGTCATTAGATTAGCCACCACCAAGATGACGCCGCGGTTGAATGATTTTCGTGCAGGCATTCCCCGGTGTGTACCGAGCACGCTTGATTGGGCGTCTTAAAGGCCTCCTCGGACTTTGCGTCTTCGGGGCGAGGTAGAAGTAACCGGGGCTGCACAACACAGAGGTATAATGGGACCACCGCAGGCGTTAATCGGTACATCAGGTCAGTTGGAGTAAGCCTCATGAACGCGGCGAAATTCCCCGGAGAAGATCTGTTCGTCGGAATCTGATTGCAGCCAGCCACAATACTGTCTCGCGACGTCAAAGAAGCCCCGCCCCGGTCTGCTCTTTTCCCTGTTCCACACGATCACGGAGAGCATTCCGAGTTGTTCGCGGTGTGTATCAATCGATATGCACCCAAGAATGTCGTAGAGCGGATGCTGTCGAGTATGGCCTAAGGGGTGGGAAGCATCATCGCGACAGGGTACAACTGGCGAATCGCCTCCACAAAAACAAAGGACTTCCTGATGTAGGCAAGCTGCTAACCGATCTACACAATGCGCAAAAATATGCATCGTACGGGGATGTCAGGGCTCCTCATCTTGTTGCCGAGGATGTAGCGCACGAAATCGAAGAGTATGTAGAAGCTGTCGGTACGATTGTAAAATAGTATACTGGCTATGAGTAGGCGTTTAGATAAGGCCTCTTTGGCCTTCAGGGTAGTCCGGCGGTGGCCCAGCTCGGATGCAAGGAACTGGGCGATGTCGAATTTGGGCTACCTGGCTTCACAGCCCGACACGGCGGCAATCGTCGCCATTGGGTCCGCTGTCAGGGCCGCTTATCACTCTCGGTCGGATGTTGACTTTTTAGTCATCACGGACGGTGAGGCCGCTCCAGATCGTTCGCGACCCATCGACGTGGACCTACGCATGTTTCGTCGCTGTGAGATCGACCAAAAGATTCGGGAAGGTGACGACCTTTTGGGCTGGGCAATCCGCTTCGGCCGAGCCGTTTTCGACCGAGACCAATTTTGGGCAAGTCTCCGCTCGCAGTGGGCTCGTCAGCTCCCATTCCCTTCCCCGGAAGTGTCGGTTGCCAGGGCACTTCGCTTTGAGCGTGTCGCCCGGGAACTGGTCGCGATGCGTGATTTCGAGGCCGCTTTGGAACAAGTAGCCGGGATGCTGACCCACCGCGCACGGGCAAGCCTGCTCCGGGCTCGCGTCTATCCGGCATCGCGTCCGGAATTACCGAGCAGCTACGCAAAATAAAGGAGTACCGCCTTGCCGAATCTTTGGAATGCGCGCTTCGGCGTCGACTCCCAGCGGACGTTCTCGATGAACTGAACGCAGAACAAGCGAGCCGCCCGATCGCAATCGCTTAGCGAGGGCGCAATCTGGAGGATGCAGTTCATTAATCCCCACAGACCCTAATTCCGCGCTTTGTCGAGCTTTCGCTCTTACGCGATGGGAGGGCAGCTCCATTTGCAACTGCTCCGCGATTGGCGATTCCCCCCCCGGCCTTGCGCCGTCATCCTACGCCGCGGCGGAATGATTCAGTACTTCGCGCAGGAATTCGCCGGTGTAGGAACCACGCGCTGCTGCTACTTCTTCGGGAGTGCCTTTTGCTACTAATTGGCCACCGCGGTCGCCCCCTTCAGGTCCGAGGTCGATAACATAGTCAGCAGTCTTGATTACTTCGAGATTGTGCTCGATTACCAGTACCGTATTGCCAGTATCGGCGAGCCGGCCGAGCACTCCCAGCAGCTTCTTGATGTCGTCGAAATGCAGCCCCGTCGTGGGTTCGTCGAGGATATAAAGCGTTCGCCCGGTGGCGCGCCGTGCCAACTCCTTGGCTAGTTTGATCCGTTGTGCTTCGCCGCCCGACAAGGTCGTGGCCGATTGGCCCAGATGAATATAATCGAGCCCGACGTCACGCATAGTTTCGAGCTTTTGCCGAATCGGCGGCACCGAGCTCATGAACTCGATCGCATCGAGCACTGTCATATTCAGCACCTCAGCGATGCTCTTGCCCTTGTACTGAATCTCCAGCGTGTCGCGATTATAACGTTTGCCGCCGCATACCTCGCAGGTGACATAAACATCGGGCAGGAAGTGCATCTCGATGCGGATGATGCCATCGCCCTGACAAGCCTCGCAGCGTCCGCCCTTGACGTTGAACGAAAAGCGGCCGGGGCCGTACCCACGCATCCGAGCCTCGGGCAATTGCGAGAAGAGATCACGAATATGGGTAAAGAGCCCGGTGTAGGTCGCGGGATTAGATCGCGGGGTCCTGCCGATTGGGCTCTGGTCGACGTGAATCACCTTATCCAGATGCTCTACGCCCTCGATCGTCTTGTAGGCGCCGGAGCGTTCGCGGCTACCGTTGAGCTTTTGCGCCAGCGCGCGATGCAACGTATCGAGCACCAGGGTTGACTTGCCTGAACCCGAAACTCCTGTCACGCATACCATAACGCCCAGCGGGAACGAGACCGTAATATCACGCAAGTTATTTTCCCGGGCGCCGCGAATCGTCAACCAGCGCTTGCTCGCCTGCCTGCGCCGGGCCGGCACCGGAATTTCGAGTTCACCAGACAGGTACTTGCCCGTCAGCGAACCTGCATTAGCCATCACCTCAGCGGGAGGGCCTTGTGCCACGACGTGGCCGCCGTGGATTCCAGCCCCTGGACCCATGTCGATGAGATGATCGGCCTCGAGCATCGTGTCGCGATCGTGCTCTACTACCAGCACCGAATTGCCGAGATCCCGCAGGCGTTTTAAAGTCGCCAGCAGCCGGCGGTTATCACGCTGATGGAGTCCAATTGACGGTTCATCAAGAATATACAGCACCCCGACCAGGCTCGAGCCAATTTGCGTCGCGAGCCTGATGCGCTGACCTTCGCCGCCTGAGAGACTGCCGGAACTGCGGTCGAGCGTGAGGTAATCGAGTCCAACGCCGGTGAGGAAACTCAGCCGTTCGCGGATTTCCTTGAGAATCAGCCGCGCGATCTCCGTTTCCTGCGTGCTCAACCTGGGATTTTCGAAAAACGCGAGCGCCTGCTTGATCGACATCGCGGCGACTTCACTGATCGATTTGCCGTTAAAACGCACAAACAGGCTTTCTTTCTTGAGCCGCGTGCCGCTGCAGGCGGGACATGGCCGCATGTTCATGTACGCTTCCAGCACCTCGCGGATGCCCTCTGACTCGGTTTCCTTGTAACGGCGGTCGAGCCACGTGAGCACGCCCTCGAACGGCCGCGCGTAGCCGTGGCGATGGTCTCCGCGCTGATAACTGAATTCGATCTCCTCGTTCCCGGAGCCATTTAGAATTGCCTTGCGCACTTTAGCGGGAATCATCTTCCAGGGCTGGTCGAGGGTGAAACCGTAATGGATGGCGAGCGATTCCAGCACCGGCTGCATGTAATTCATCGTCGCCCATGGAGCTATCGCGCCGTCAGCAATGCTCAGGTCCTCGTTCTGCACTACCAGTTCAGGATCGAAGTACATTATCGACCCTATCCCGGAACATTCAGGGCAGGCGCCGTGAGGGCTATTGAAGGAGAACATGCGTGGCGTGATTTCCGGATACGAGATGCCGCATTGCACGCAGGCGAAACGCTGGCTGAAGTATATTTCACCTGCACCGCCGTCGAGCCGCTCGACCTTGAGCAGATCCTCGCCGTACTTGAACGCGACTTCGAGGGAGTCCGACAGCCGCTTCTCGATTCCGCTGCGAATCGCCAGCCGATCGACCATCACTTCGATCGTATGGCGCTGATTCTTGTTGAGATTGATTTCCTCGCCGAGTTCGATCAGCTTGCCGTCGATCTTGGCCCGCACGAAGCCGGCGCGGCGCAAATCGCTCAATTCCTTTTTGTATTCGCCCTTGCGATCGCGCACGACCGGAGCGAGCACATGGATCCGGGTTCCCTCCGGCCACGCGCGCAGGCGATCAACGATTTGCTGTACGCTCTGCTGAGTGATTTCGCGTCCGCAGTTGTAGCAAAAGGCGTGGCCGACGCGCGCAAACAGGAGCCGCAGATAGTCGTAGATTTCCGTGATTGTCGCGACGGTCGAACGGGGATTGCGCGACGTGGTCTTCTGCTCGATCGAGATGGCGGGCGACAGACCTTCGATGGAATCGAGGTCCGGTTTTTCCATCTGCTCTAGAAATTGACGCGCATAAGCCGACAGCGACTCGACGTAGCGGCGCTGGCCCTCGGCGTAAATAGTATCGAACGCCAGCGAGGATTTGCCCGAGCCGCTCAGACCCGTAATCACCACCAGGCGATCGCGCGGAATCTCGATATCGATATTTTTGAGATTGTGCTCGCGCGCCCCTTTGATGACTATGCGGTCCATCTACGTCTCACCGAACCGAAGCAATCATTCTCCAACGCACCTCGCAGACTCGTTAGCTCGCTCCGGCCGCAGCTGCCTCCGCTGGTGGCTCCAACGCACCTCGCAGACTCGTTAGCTCGCTCCGGCCGCAGCTGCCTCCGCTGGTGGCTCCAACGCACCTCGCAAACTCCCTACTTGCTGCGGGTGCAGGAGCCGCCGTCGTGTCCCTCGGCGCCAAATTGCTCCAAATCACGTTAACAAAACGTTATCCCCTCCGCAGCCGCCGGCGTTCCCAAAAAACCGCCCTTCTCAGGCGACACAATTCATCTTACGTGTCAGTGAAATAACGCTCATGACTAGGACTCGTCCGGCCGCTCCCCGTCGGCGTTGGGCGTATATGCACCGAAACCGGCTCGTGGGCCGCGGTTCTTCCTGCCACTGGCTTTCGCGGCGCCGCGGGCCGCTTTTGCCGCGTATTCTATCGCGGCCAGCATGCTGGTGGCGTTGGCTGTGCCCCGCCCGGCGATATCATATGCCGTGCCGTGATCGGGTGAGGTGCGGATGAACGGCAATCCCAGCGTGATATTTACTGCGCTTTCAAATTCCAGGGTTTTGAGCGCGATCAACCCCTGATCGTGATACATCGCCACCGCCCCGTCGAAGCCGAAGCGACGAGCGCTGCCAGCGCGGATAAATGCGGTGTCCGGTGCCACCGGCCCATGAACGTCTATCCCTCTACGCTGCGCCCATCGAATCGCGGGCGCGATGACGCGCTCCTCCTCGTCACCAAAGAGGCCATTCTCTCCTGCATGCGGATTGAAACCGAGCACGAGTATGCGGGGCCGCGCAATGCCAAGCTGACAGTGCAAATGGTGTTCGAGCAGCGTAATCGTCCCCAGGACCGCGTTCCTCGTCAGCGCTCGTGGAACCTCGGCGAGACCCATATGCACCGTCACTAAAGCGACCCGCAGCGTCTCACCCGCGAACATCATGCGCCATGTTCGCACATGCGCCAGCCTGGCGAGCAGTTCTGAATGGCCGGGGAAGTGATGGCCGGCGCGATTGAGCCACTCCTTATTGATCGGCGCGGTAACCAGGGCGCTGGCTTCGCCCCGCATCGTCATCCGCGCACCCTCGACCACATAGCGGTAGGCCGCGTCGGCGCCTTCGACGGTCGGGCTTCCCGGCACGAACGCGCGCGGCGGCAACTTCCCAATGTTGAAGATTGAGACCGCGCGGCCCGACCGCTTCGCGCGCATTCCTGGACGCCATTCCAGCGGCAACGGCACGTCGCCATTCAACCTGGCTGCTGCGGACAGGATTGCGTCCAGGTCGCCGAGGATTATGATAACCGGCGGACTCGGACGCCGTGCTATCGCCGCGGCAGCCTTTAGAACTACCTCAGGGCCGATTCCCGCGGGATCGCCCATGCTGACGGCGATCAGAGGCGTGTTGCCAGATGACCCCATCGGCGTCAATTCAGTGTCTCGATATCGTGCTGCTTGGCCAAATCCTGATCGACCCAACGCTCGAACCGGTCTTTGGCTTGTTCGTTAACGAGCTTGTCGTGGATCTGATCCTTTACCGCGGCTAACGGCTGTTCGCCGGGCTCCTGGTGTTCCTCAACCTTGATGACATGGAAGCCGTAGCGAGTGTGAACCAACGGTGCAATATCGCCCGGCTTGGCCTGTTTGATCGCGGTGGCGATCTGATCGTTCAAGTCGCCAGGGTTGAACTCCCCTAGTTCTCCACCTTTGGTCTTCGAATCGTCGTCGGAGTATTGGCGCGCCAACTCGCCGAAATCCTTCCCCTTAAGTGCCATAGTGCGCACTTCGCCGGCTTTTTTTTGCGCTGCCGCAACTTTGTCCGGCGGAGCGTCAGCGGTTACTGCGATTAGGATCTGCGCGAGCCGGTACTTCTCCTGGTTTATTGTAAATTCCTCAGGGTGGTTCTTGTAGTAGGCTTCGATGTCAGAATCGGGCACTTGGATCTTCTCGCGAACCTCGCGCTGAACCATTTCTATCGCCTCGACCTGTTTGAACGCATTCTTGCGAAAGGCTTCATAGCTGGTTCCGTCGGCCTGGAGTTGTGCACGAAGCTGAGCATCGGTGAGATGATTACGCTCCTCGATCTGTTGAATGAAGCGGTCGACGTCTCCCTCGTCGACACGATCCGCGTACTTCTGCGATTCCTCATCAAGCAATTGTTGCGCGATTAGCTGTTTAAGTGCGCTGTGGGGGTCCATTCCATTGGCCGGATTGTTGCCGGTCAATGAATTCATTCCGCTGGCGTTGGGATTCTGCACATCGAAATTGGTAATCGGATTACCGTCGACGCTTGCCACCACGCCGTCGACGGAGTCACCGTATTGGCTGGTATCCTCCGGCGGTGGGGGCAAAGATGGTTGACCAATTGGCACCGGCGCGTACGGCGATGATCTAGTTGCCACGGGCCTAGGTCCTGTCCATAGCATCTGAAGCTGGTGGAGGCTGTTGCTGCTGCAACCGCAAAACCCCATGGCCAATGCGAAGAATGCGGGCAGACCCCCCTGCACCGCGGCCACGTTCAGAGCGCCGCTCCGGCTGGAAAATCCACATTTGCTCATCATTGTTTAGTCTTATTTAATTGGCGAGCGGCCCGACCGGCCGGCTTGGCCAGTCTCCCAACTTTTCACAGGCAGCCAGCACCTGCAAGACGCCCTCTATCTGCGTGAAGAGCTGCGCATAGTCGTCACTGAGATTGAGCGTCACAATCACCTGGTAAGAAGGTGTAAGGCGCATCGTCCGGCGATTGGCGTTAGCCATTGCCTCCAGTTTTTGCGTCTCCACCGGCGCCTCTGGATGAAACTTTATTTCGAGCTGGTTCTTTTTGAGCAGTGCGCTGACTATCATCATCTCCCGCATCTGCCGCCGCAGATTCATCGCCGCGATCAGATTCTCAACCAGCGTCGGCACGGGTCCGAAGCGATCGCGCATCTCGTCGCGGATCTCGCCGAGATCGGGGAGCGAAGTGGCGCGCGCCATCCGCCGATACAGCACCAGCCGTTCGTTTTCATCGTCGACGAAGCTATCAGGAATGTAAGCGGGCACGCTCAGGCGTAATTCTGGCTCGAAGTCCGGCCGTTGCGGTTCACCGCGCAGGTCGCGAATCGCCTGCTCCATCATTTCGGTGTACAGCTCGAACCCCACGGCCGCGATCTGGCCGGATTGTTCACGTCCGAGCAGGTTGCCGGCACCGCGATGTTCGAGGTCGCGAATCGCCAGCTTAAAGCCAGTGCCGCTTTCGGCCTCGACCAGTTCACGTAACGCCTCGATCCGCCGTTTGGCATCGCGCGTGATAATGTGCTCGCCCGGAATCAATAGATACGCGTAGGCCTTGCGCTTGGAACGTCCGACTCGTCCTCGCAACTGATAGAGTTGGGCGAGGCCGAAGTGATCGGCACGGTTAATCAGCATCGTATTCGCATTAGGAATATCCAGACCTGACTCAATGATAGCCGAGCACACCAGAACGTTGATGCGATTTTCGATAAAGTCACGCATCACGGTCTCAAGTTCATGCTCCTTCATCTGCCCGTGAGCGATTGCGATCCTGGCCTCGGGCAACAAGCTGCGCAGGTGGCGGGCCATGTATTCGATATTCTCAACCCGGTTGTGCACAAAAAAGACCTGGCCGCTGCGGTTGAGCTCTCGCAGGATGGCGTCGCGGATCAAACCGTCGTCAAAATGAGCGACAAATGTCCGCACCGACTGCCGGTCTGGTGGTGGGGTCTGAATCACTGACAAGTCCCGGATTCCCAGCATCGCCATGTGGAGTGTGCGTGGAATCGGCGTTGCCGTCATCGTCATTACTTCCACGAGCTTGCGCAGCCGCTTGATTCGCTCCTTGTCAACTACGCCGAAACGATGTTCCTCATCGATAATCAGCAGACCGAGCTTGGGGAATTCGATATCATCCTGCAACAAACGATGGGTGCCGATGACGATGTCGATTAAGCCTTTGCGCACGTCCTCAATCGTCTTGCGGTTCTCGCGGGCGGTGCGAAAGCGCGACACCATTTCGATCCGCACCGGATAATCCTTGAAGCGGCTGCGGAAATTATTCCAATGCTGCTCCGCCAGAATCGTGGTCGGTACCAGGACGGCGACTTGTCGACCTTCCATCACGGCAACGAACGCAGCGCGCAGGGCTACTTCGGTCTTGCCGAAGCCGGCGTCGCCGCAAACCAGGCGATCCATTGGCTTGGAGCGCGTCATATCGCGAATCACATCATCGATCGCGGCCTGCTGGTCAGGCGTTTCCTCGAACTCGAAACGTTCAGCGAACTCCTCGTAATCCCTGCCGGGATGGGAAAAGGCATGCCCGTCTATCGCCTCGCGTGCGGCGTAGATGTCGATCAGCTCTGAGGCCATCGCCAACACCGCCTCCCGGGTCCGCTTCTTAATCCGATCCCAGGAGCCACCGCCAAGCCGATCGAGTTTCGGCTCGGTACCATCACCCCCAATATAGCCTTGTACCAGATTAATGCGTTCGACCGGCACATACATCGTGTCATTTCCGGCGTACTCCAGATTGAGAAAATCACCTTCGACATCGGCGACTCTCATATGCTTGAGACCGCGGTATTTGCCGATGCCATGCTCGATGTGCACGACGAAATCGTCAGGGTGAATTTCCTCAAGATTGAGCAATGCCCCTTTGCTGGCGGGTCGGATGCGGCGTCGAGCGCGGGGCTCGCCAAACAGTTCCTCTTCGCTGTAAATGTAAAATCCGTCCTTCTCCAGCACGGTGCCGGCCGCGACTTCACCCTCCATAATCGCCGGCCGGAAATCGGCTGATTCAAGCAGTTCCCCAAAGCTCCTGCCGTCGCTGTTCACCTCGACGTCATAGGCTTCCAAATGGCGGCGGAGACGGGCCGCCTGGTTTGCGCCTTCAACGATCATCAACGCATGCCCATGGCTGCGCCGTACTTCGTTGAGTTCTGTTACCAGCGGCTCGAAGGACGGCACTGAACGTCCGCCCGTCAATTCAGTTGCGCCCAGTCGCAGGCTTGCCTGGCATTTCACTTCGATCGGCGTCGCCCAGCCTTCGCGCGGGGCCGCGACGGTGACCAGAGAACCAACTTCGACTGTTACCAGCGGCGCGAGCGATCGTTCGAACTCTTCCGCGTTCAGCAATATCTCCGCGGGCGCCGGATAGAACATCGGCTTCGCTTGTGCCGCCGACGCCTCTGCCGCTATCCGTTCCGTAGATCGCTCCGCCTCCGCGAGCACCCGTCCCGGCTCGATCATCCACGCTAAGGTGTTGGGCGGGAGATAATCGAATACACTTTGCAGCCCGCCTTCATCCATATAGGGCGCGATGAGCTCCACTCCCGGAAACAGCAGTCCATTCTCCAGAGTTTCGGTCAGCTCGGCAGTTTCCTTGCGCACCATCCCGATTTCCGCGCATCGCATCGCCACTCTGTCAATGAGCTTTTGCTTGCGCAGGGACGACGCCGGCACGTGCCGCGTCCGAATCACGATCGCCTCGTCGATCTCGCCAAGTGAGCGCTGAGTCGAGGGATCATAATGGCGAATGGAAGTGACCAGGTCTTCCTCCAACTCAAACCTAATCGGCTGGTGATGAAGCGGGGAGAAGATGTCCACAATTCCTCCTCGCACGCTAAAGTCGCCTGGTTCCTCAGCCTGCGGGACCCGCTGATAACCTATTGCTGCCAATGTGTCGACCAGCGCTTCGAGGTCGAGACTCTCCGCCGGCGCGATGCGAATTACGCTATCTTCGAACGTCCGCATCGCGATCGTGCGCATCATCAACGCCTCGACCGAGGTCACAACCATCGGGGCCGGGGTACGCCGCAAAGCGAACAGGGCCGCGAGTTGCGCGGCCTGGATATGCGGCGGTGGCGACAAATGTGCAAATGGGCGGATCTCCGACGCCGGCAGCAAATGGACTTTGGCCTGCGCAGCATCGCAATCAGGCGTTTGATCGAGAAAAAAACCGACCTCGCTGGCGAGCGCTTCGGCTTCGCTCGCCAGCGGAGTAATGACGAGCAATGGGCGCGGCATTGTTAGGGCCGCCTCGCGCAGCATCAGCGCGTTTGCGGCGCCCTTAAGTCCCATCACGGGAAAGCGGCGCTCGTTACCGGCTTCGATTCGTGCCTTAAGCTCGGCCGCCGCTTCTTTCAGACTTCGTTCCATTTGCCGGTCACCAAATACACAAATGCCGACACAGCCACATTGCGCGGCTCTGCGTCGGTGGTCGTTCCCTAACTTTTTCGCCCCCTCGCCCGCCCCCGCCGCATGTTGCCGGCTGGGACAAACGCTCCTTGGCCCGAGATCTTAGCAGATGAAACAGGAGGGTCAGACTAGCAGTCATCGCTATGCCGGCCGGCCCCATGGCAGCCGTGCACTTCGAGCAGCTGTGAGTGTTCGCTGGTTGCCGCGACCTTGCTGTTAGCAAGCTGAGGCGGTAGAAGAAACCAAGCTCGTGGCAGCGATATCCGCCTTAGCCGGAAACTGGAGACACCGCCTTTCTGAGCTGTCATCCTCTTGCCGGCTTGAAAACTGTCCGACGCGGAGGTCACCAATGGAGAAAGCATTAGCTGGCGTGAAGGTTCTCGATCTCACGCAATTCGAAGCGGGCACCTCGTGCACCGAGATGCTGGCGTGGTTGGGCGCCGACGTTATCAAGGTCGAACCGCCGAAAATGGGCGAGCAGGGCCGGTGGATGATTACGGAAAAGCCTGGCGTCGACTCCCATTATTTCATCCTGCTCAATGCCAACAAGCGCAGTATCACGCTGAATCTCAAATCCGAGCGCGGCAAGGAAATTTTCCTGGAGCTGGTAAAGCAGGTCGATATCTTGTCAGAAAACTACTCGCTCGGCACGCTGGAAAGCTTCGGCCTGGGCTATAATCGTCTCCGCGAGATTAACCCGCGCCTCATCTACCTCACGATCAAGGGATTCGGCACGTACGGCCCCTACAGTAAGTTCAAGAGCTTCGACATGATCGCTCAGGCGGCCGGCGGCGCAATGTCGCTGACCGGATTCCCAGGGTCCCCGCCGCTTAAGCCTGGCCCCACCATCGGAGACACCGGTACCGGCATTCACGCAGCATGTGGCGTGCTGGCCGCCTATATCCAGCGCCAACGCACCGGCAAAGGCCAAAAGGTTGAGGTCGCGATGCAGGAGGCGGTGTTCAATTTTGTGCGAGTGCCGATGATGGATACCTACATCACACATGAGCCGACTCAACGTCGGGGTAACCGGCTCGGTGGCGGCGCCGTTGGCGACATCTTCAAATGTGCCCCAGGCGGGCCCAACGACTATGTCTACATGCTGTGCACAACGCCCGAGATGTGGCAGGCGCTGTGCAACATCATTGGCCACCCGGAAGTTCCTGAGGACCCTCGTTTCAAGGACCGCAAGGAGCGCGAAAAATATATCGAGGAGCTGACCCGGATTATCGAGGACTGGACCAGCAAACACGCCAAGCATGAAGTCATGAAAGTAATGGGCGAGGCCGGGGTTCCATGCGGCGCGGTGCTCGACAGCGTTGAATTGCTCAACGACCCGCATCTGAAAGAACGCGGGATGGTGGTAACTATTGACCATCCGGTACGCGGAAAATTCACCATGCCTGGATGTCCGGTGAAACTCGAGGATTCGCCGGCAGAGGTTGAGAGTGCGCCGTTGCTCGGGCAGCATAACGCCGAGATTTACGGCCGGATGCTTGGGCTGAAGGATTCCGACCTCGAGCAATTGAAACAGCAGGGCGTAATCTGAGCCCTGTGCGTGTTATCCTTTGCGCTACCCGGACTGGCGCTTACGGATGAGCAAGGGAGAACTCCCACCCTCGGCTTCTACTGGTTGCTGATGGTTAGGGACGACATTTTCGGCGCGATCGATTTCCTCAAGGAGGCTGCGGAGCCGGCGCTGCGGCGTTTCATGCGCACCCATCGCGGGACGAGCCACGCGGAAATGCGTTTCGAGGCGATGTTCAGCCGTACGGCGGTCGCCAACGACGGCGAGCCGCGCGACAGCAACGAGAGCGAAGCGGCTGCCTTCGGTGTGACCGTTCATTATTCGGCGGCCGAGGGGATGGCTGGCCACGGCCAGACGGGCACCGAGATCGGGCGTCTCGCGCTCAGCCATACCAAGCTGCTAGCGGCGCTCAATGCGAGGCTAGGCGACGCCTTCGAGCGCGCCAAGGCGAGCGCGCGTGAAAAAGCTCGCGTGATGAAATCACTAGCCGCCGGAGCTAAAGGGCTCGGCCTCTTAGCGATGATCGAGCCGTCGATTGTTCACGACGAAGTGGAAGCAATCTTCGAGCGCGATCCGCGTACTCTCACCTCGGACGAGATCATGAATCTCTGCCGGGAAGGATCGGCCGCGGTGAGCGGGCTCGGCAGTGAGATAGCGTATAATGCGGTCGCGGCGGCCACCGAGCTGCGCCACGAACTGTTCGTCAATACCACGGGCGCCAGCATTTCGCAGAGGTTCGCGTTTGCCCAAGGCGACTGTTATGTCGTCGCGCAATCGTCGGACGGGCACCAGGAGATCTACGACACGATTGGCCAGCAGCGCGGATTTGAGGCGCTCGCCGAGGGCTGGCGCGACGAGCTGATGCCGAATCCTGAGCTGCAAACGTTCGCGCTGCAACTCGCCGACGAAGCGCGTCAACTTGCTCGCGCACCGGTTTTGCGGCCCCCGGACCGCGAGGTGGTTGTGGTGACAGACCCGCATTTTAATGCCCTGGTTGCTCATGAGATCGTCGGTCATCCGTCCGAGGCCGACCGTGCCCTTAAGATGGAAACGGCGTACGCGGGACGCAGTTGGTTGCTGCGCTCACTCGAACAGAATGAGATCGGCCGGCCCATCGGTTCTCCGCTGTTGTGGGCTTGCTCGGATCCTAGCCTCAATGGCTATGGCCATTACCGTTATGACCACGAAGGCACGCTGGGACGAAGAATCGTACATATCGAGGGCGGCGTGTTTCGCAGCTTTTTGAATTCGCGTGCGACCGCTGCGGCGCTCGGAGTCGAGCCCAACGGTTCGGCGCGCGCCAGCGAGGCCTGGCACGTTCCATTGGTGCGCATGTCGAATACGTTTTTCATGCCTGGCGACAGTGATCCACGGCGAATAATTTCCGATGTTGAGCACGGCTATTATGTCTGCGGCAATTCGATCCCCTCTATTGCAGAGTCGCGGGAGAATTTCCGAATCTCAGCCAGGCGCGTGTACGAAATCGAGCATGGGCAACTCGGCCGTCTTTACCGCTCAGGCAGCGTGATAGCGGACTCAAAGCGCTTCTTCACACTAGTTGACGCAGTCGGTAACGATCTGCGGCTGATTGCGATTCCGAACTGCGGCAAGGGACAGCCGATGCAGGTAAAGCGCATGTCCAACGGCGGCCCGACCCTGCGCTCACGCGCTCGCTTGGGCGGTGGATAGGCCATGGCGCACCGACGCGTCGCGCGCTGCTTTCTGTCATGCTTCGCTTCGCCCACAATGACCGGAAAGCGTCGGCCCGAAGCGGAGGAACGGGCGGGAAATGCGCAGCCTGAACGATTTGAAGAAGTTTGCTCGCCAAGCGGCGGCGTTGCTCGCCCGCGAAAAAGACTTGGCCGCGTACGAAGTGTATTGCTCCGCAGGCGAGCATAAGGTGGTACGGCTCAACTACACCTCGGATATTTCCTCGCGTGGTGTCGAGGAGTTCAAATCGCTCGACGCCGATGGCTTTGCTCTTAGGATTGTTACCCGGCGTGACCCCCACGAGACCGGTTCAGCCTCGGTTGCGGGTGACCTGAGTGTTGCAGCGGTGCGCGAGGCCATCACCCGGGCTCGCCGGGCGCTGATCATCGATCCGCATTTTCCGGGATTTCCCACCGAACCTCGCCGGCTCGAAGGGTTCACAGGCGCGGCGCACTCGGACCTGCTGCGCGCCAAGGACACGCTGCTCGCAGCAGCAGCGTGGGAAACAATCGGCAGTGCGATTAGCCAATTCGAACAGCAAGCGCCGCTCAAGCTCGCCCATCCAGGGTTCGTGCTTGGCGGCGACGTGTCACTTATTCGCGATCGCGTTGCCGTCAGCAACTCGGCTTTTGACGACATTCGTACCGACGAGAGTGCACATTTTATCTCGTCGGTGACGGTGCTGATCGAATGTTTCGACGCAAAGGGTACTGCGACCGCGATTGGCGGCTCAGTCGCCGAGATGCAAAGCGCCGCCGCCCATCTTGGGCGCGATGCGGTTACCCGTGCGCTCGAACTTCGCCACGGCGAGCGGCCCGACCAGGGCGAATATCGCGTAGTTCTTGGTCCACAACCGCTTGCCGAAATTCTCAACTATCTGGTGATACCGTCGCTCACCACTCGCGCATTTCACGCGGCCAGTTCCGCCTATCAGGGGCGTTTCAACACGGAAGTAATGGACCCGCGGCTCTCTCTGATCGATGATCCCGAGGCCCGCGAGAGTCCTCTCCGCCGTCGAACTACCTGCGAGGGGTTGCCGTCCGGAAAGACTGAATTGATCCGCGACGGCCGCCTGGTCGGCTTACTCTCGACGTTCTATGACAGTCATCGGTTGATGAGCGACGAGCACCGCGACGAGAAGCTCGGGCCGGCCGCAACTGGATTGAAGGCGGATTTCCCGCCACTCAGCGCCTATCGCCTCGGCGAGGGAGCGGAACGCCGCTTCGATTCCCATCCGGGCGCGAATGCCACGAGCGTCATAATGAGGACGCGTGATGGCGTGGACCAGGCAGACCTCCTCGCAGCGGTGGGCGACGGCATCTACATCGGCCGTGTATGGTACACCTACCCAATCAACGGTCAGCGCGCCGGTGACGTCACTTGTACGATAAGCGGCGATTCCTATGTGATCCGCGACGGCAAGCTAGCCGCGCCATTAGCGCCGAATTGCCTGCGCCTCAATGCTAACATTGAGCAGATCTTCGGCCATCCTTTGGCCGTGGGCAGCAAATCAGAACCGGCTGTAGTGTGGGGTGCACCCGAACTGTACTTCGTCCCTTCACTTGCGGCAAAGGACCTCGCGTTAGCCGCAATAGGCGCTAGCGAATCGAACTGATCCGCATCCATCTAGAGTGTAGAAATCGAAAAGCCAACAGTAGGCGATTTATGGAAGCTCGAACTCAGGCAGCCGGAGTGCCTTGCGGTCGAATGTTAGCGTCCGGACGCAGCCAGCCCTCGCGCCGAGCGCTGCAATGAGGGCGTCAGCGAATGCGCCCCGCCCCTCCTTGAGCGTGATCATAGCCGTGAATACCTCCTGCTCATTTTCCACAACAAGGAGGTCTGCCTGAAGCGCCCGCTCAATTGCATTGGCAATCTCGTGCTCTGTAAGACCGTAAGCGCGGTCCAGAACCCAAACGGTCTCTACCATCGCTACGATGCTGACGAAGCCACGATTTTCCGCAGTCAGTCGGCGCTCAATGACTTCCGTCGCCTTTGGCGACTGAATGGGGTCATCTTGAGCGAAGTAACGCACGAGTATATTGGTGTCGAGACCGATCATCGGCGCTTGGGACGTGGCGTCCCGGCGGCGCCTTCGGCAATGGCCGCATTCATCTCCTCGATTGTTACTGGTCGCCGCCTGGGACTAACGAGGCCCCGCAACGTCGAGACGGGGAGTTTCGGCAGGAGTACCACCGTGCCGTCAGGATGAATGAAAAACTTGACCCTGTCCCCCGGCTTCAACTGGAGATGATCCCTAATAGCCTTCGGAATGGTCGCCTGGCCTTTGACTGTAATCGCGGACTCCATAAGCGCGCCCATTACATTGAGTCAAATGTAATACCACAGCGACCACTGCACGTCAATGCACTCTTGGTCTCATTCCAGCGCAAGTCGCTCTCCGTTCACTATCCCAATTAGGCGCGCGGCAGGCAGCCACTGACGTATCTATTTAGCAATCGTCGCCATCCCCGCGGCTCAACGAAAAATCGCAAATCATCTCTGAACTTTCCCGCCCCTGTATACCATCCTGCGGCTGCTGAGGCCGCTTGGGTCCCACTGGGTCCAAACGCCCTCACGCTGGCCGTGTTGATACTCGCCCTCGAGTGCCTTTTGACCGTTGGCGTACCAACTCGTATGCAGCCCGCTTTGTAGCCCATTGAGGTAGTGGTCGATTGAGGCGCGGTTGCCATTTTCGTACCAGAAGGTCCATTCGCCGTCTTGGCGACCGTTGCGGTAGGTCCCCTCGATCATCTTGCTGCCGCCGGCCGCATAGACGATGAAAGGCCCATCTTTAACCGGCTTGCCAGCGACGTTCTTCTGACACCAGACTTCGGCGCCTTTTGGCGGCGGCTCACCGTTAAGCTGCGCCCCGGGCGGGCACGATATCGAAATTTGCGCGTGGTGGCAGGCGAAGAGAAACAGAGCAGTAAAGGCAAACTTGACGGCCTTGAGACGCTTGCGAGCGGAGCACACCAAGCGCACTCCGCCCGCCAATTCGGTCCCCGCGCGCGCAACGCCAAGTTCACACGGCGGGCGCTGCCGCTTCATTTTTCAACAACATACACGCCGCCGGCTCAGACCCTCCGACTCCGCTTATGGCTTCGGCCGGCTGCGGGTCACCGGGGTCCGCTTTGGTCTGCCTCGTCCTCAGCTCTGGCCGGTCGAACCCAGCAGATTGCCACCGAGTGTGGGATGGCCAACTGTCTTGTCGCCGATCACGTTGATTAGTGCTGGCTTGCCTGACTTGAACGCACGTTCCAGCGCCGGGATTATGTCGTCGGGATTTTCCACGTGCTCGCCGTGGCATCCCATCTCGGCGAAGACTTTGTCGTACCGGATATCCTGAACCATGTTGAACGGGTCGGTCCGATCCTTCAGCAGCGGCATTGACTCGAAACTTGGGCCCCAGGAGCTGTTGTTCCACAACAGGCAAACTACCGGCAGCTTGTAGCGCACCGCGGTTTCCAGATCGAAGCCGCCAATCCCAAGTCCGCCGTCGCCCATAGTCAGCACGACCTGCGCTCCTGGGCGAGCGAGCTGAACACCAACCCCCATGCCAAAACCATGGCCAACCGGCGCCAGCGGGCCGGCATCGATAACCTGGCCGGGGAAGCGGCAGACGAAATTCTGCGACATCCATCCCGACAACGTAAAACTGTCGATGACCACAGTCGCGTTCTTATCCAGCACCGACACCAGATCCCGGGTCAGCCGCGATGGATGGATCGGCCTGTTGGCGAGGAACTTCTTCGCGTTCTCGCTTACCTGGCGTTCGAAATTCGCCCGCACCTCACCAAGTTCTTTAGTCCAGGGTGACGTACGGTTCTTCGAAAAATCGAGTTTCAGCTCTTTGATCCGGCTGATCATCTGGCGCAGCACCAGTTTGGGATCGCCCACCATCGGCACATCCGCCGGCACCTGCCATCCGATGCGGTCGGGCGTCGGATCAACCTGGATATACTTGGCCTTATCGTTCCATGTTGGCGGGCGGCCAAAATGCTCGCCGCTCCAAAAGCGAAAGCCCAGGGTCAGCACCACGTCGGCCCGGCCCGTGAAGGGCTTTTTGAAAGCGCCGCGAATTGCCAGCGGATGCTCCTCCGAAACCGAGCCTTGACCAGCGCGGCGAGCATATACCGGGATATTGGTCAGTTCGACGAATTCCTTTAATTCCGGTGCGGCTTGCGACCAGAACAGACCGTCGCCGCCTGCTATCAACGGCCGCTCGGCGGCGCGCAGCAGTTCGACGGCGCGGTCAATCTTGGACGGATCACCGGCCGAGCGGGTGTCATCAAGCGTGAAGCGCATACCGCCGCCCCGCTGCTTGGTGTCATCGCCCGAGGCATACAAAATATTCTGAGGGACTTCCACCAGTGCCACACCCTGGGGTGGCGTCAGCGCCTCTCGGAATGCCAACCTCATATCGAACTCGATGGTACTCCAGTCGGTCACTCGTTTGGTGTATTTGGCAAAGCTGCGCACGACATCCGAGCCATAGGCCTCCTGGAACGAGCCCTGATGGTCTTCGGTGTTGGGATGCTGACCGGAGACGCAAACCACCGCGCTGTTCGTCATTGCCGCTAAGCATAGTCCGGTAACCGCATTGGTCAGACCACAACCTGCGGTAACCATGCAGACGCCAACTTCGCCAGTCATGCGCGCGTAGCCATCGGCGGCATAGGCCGTGGCTTGCTCGTGGCGCATATGGATCAGCTTGATTTCATGGTTGCGCAGTTGCGCCAGGATGGGGAACAGATGTCCGCCGTTGATCGCGAAACAATAGCGGGTGCGATTTTCGTGCATGATCCGCGCGACTAGTTCGCCGCCGTCCGCTTTGGCCATCAGGAGATCCTCCTTAACTACTCCGCTCCGGCACCAGGCAGGCTGCCCCCACATAACCGGGCGTCTGTAGTGCGCGGTGCTCGTCTGTGGTCCGAATCCTTACACATTTTCCTTCGAACCCAAAACCGTGCGTTTTCGCCTGCTGCCCCATGTAGGCGGAGCCCCGCCGGTTGGACTGGAGGCCGCCACCACAGATGAAGCACATAGATCAACCCTCATCGAAAGAATTGATCTAGGAAGGCAGGGCTGTAAACTAAAGGCCTTTGTAGTCAAAATTAGCGAACTGCGCCGTCAGCGGCTGAATCGAAGAGGTCTTGGCAGAGTCAGATGAAGCGGCTGTTAATCCTGATCGCGTTTTTGTACGCGATGCTATTTCTGGGCATGCCAGCTCGAGCGTTCACGCTGCTCGACCCGAACACCTGGCCGCCGGCGCTCAATCCACATGATTGGCCGTTCGATATGTTCCCAATCCCGGAGGTTGCCACCAATCCCAACGGCGGTGTTACTTATGGCGTCCTGCTGGCCTTTTTGTTCAAAGATAAGCAGAACCAGATCTCCAGCATCTTCGCGCCCGACATCAACAACGACACGAAACTCGGCTTCGGCGGAAACGTGCGTTATTTTGCGTACCCCTCGGCTGATACCCAATGGTACGCGCTGGCTGGGGCACAGGAGAAAATTGCTCGCATTGTCGACCTGAATTATGCGACCGGACGTGTCCGCGAAACCTGGCTTTCGCTTGAGGGGCGCCTGTATTTCGAGCGCGATCCTACCGATCGCTTTTACGGGTTCGGCAATGATTCGCGGGTTAGCGGTCAAAGCAACTATACCACCGAGCAGGTCTACGTAAGTGGCAAGCTGGGTTGGAATCTCAGCAAGGCATTTCAGCTTGCCCTCGTGGCGCGCCCGCGATACCTGCGTGTGTTGAAGGGTGCCTTCACCAACATCCCTCAAACCACGACACTATATCCGAACGCCAAAGGAGTGGGCGGTGGCAGTGAAATCTACGGCGAAGCGCGAGCGACCTACGACACGCGCGACTCAGTTGACATTCCCCGTCAAGGCGGCATGGCACTGCTTTACGCAGGCACGGCCCAGCGGGTCCTGTTCAGTTCATTTTCGTACAACCGGATTGGGCTTGACGTGCACCATTATTGGCCGCTTGGTCCGCGTTTGACGTTTGCCGCCCACGGCTATCTTCAATACATGCCCTCCGGCAACGAAGCTCCCTTCTGGGCCAGGGGCCGTCTAGGCGGCGAGTCCAGTTTCCTCTATGACCAGCAGACGCTCCGCGGCTTTGGGGCGGGCCGCTTCATTGACAACAATCTGTCGGTGGCTAATTTCGAAATGCGAACCCGGGTCTTCGAGTTGACCATTATGAACACTCCCGGCATTCTTGAACTTGCCCCCTTCTTCGAGGCCGGACGCGTATTTCATGAAATGTCCGGCGATCCATTTGAAGCACTTCATCCGGTGGGCGGAATAGGCTTTCGCGGTATCGCGGAGCCCTTCGTGGTCGGTTTCGTCGACGTAGGGTTCGGCGGTGAGGGAGGAGCTGTTTTCGCCGGCATCAACTATCCGTTCTGACTTCGCCATCCGTGCCCGGCAGGCTCGTCCGCCTGCCCTTCACCGCAAGCCAGTTACCAATTGACTCGCACTCAACACCCGCATTTGACCGCTCGTTATCAACTAGATAGCTCGACCTCGCACTGCTAACTATGTGTTAGCAATGCGGAGGGGGCAGCAGTATGACATATCGCACCAAATTGCTCGCGTTACTGACTTGCCTGGTTGTAGTCTCAAACGCACTCTTGGCCGGCGCCCATTACGTCCAATGCAAGTCAGCCCTCGAAACGGAAATCCATCGCAAGTCCCGCTCGATCGCGGCTACCGCCGCAGCTCTGCTTGATCCTGAAGTTATCAAAAACATAAGGAATCGCGATGACGAAAACACGCTGGCGTATGCCACACTGCAAAGCGAGCTGCGAAAAGTGCGTGCCGCTAACCGCCGCAACGACACCTGGCTGCAACGAATTTTTGTCTTGATGCCGGCGCAGCAGGATCCGCGCGTGCTGGAGTACGTGGTCGATGCTGAAGAGCGCTTCGAATACGTCCATCATCCGGGCGACATCTATTTGCGCAATGACCAGCCGGTCGGTATCGGCCTCGAGGGGATCGAAAAGCTTGCCGATCAGTTAAAAGGTTTCCAGGCAGGCTACCGGTCCTCGTTCGCTCCAATCCGCGACACCGCAGGGCGGCTGGTTGCGATAGTCGGGGTCACGACTGTCCCTACCATGTACAGTACTATGTACGGGCTGAGATCATCGATTTGGGGAGCATGCGCGATCACTCTGGCCCTGACAATCCTGTTCGCCGTGTTTCTCCTTCGCGCGGTGAATCGGCCGCTCGAAACCCTACGCAGATTGATTGATTCAGTGGGCAGTGGTGATTTTACGGTCGCGACATCAACGTCGCCATCCATGACCGGGGAATTTGCCCGCGTAGCGAATTCTATCAGGGCAATGGCTGCGGGACTGCGCGAGCGCGATACGATCAAGCGCGCGTTCTCGGGCTACATCTCTCGTCAGGTGCTGGACGCAATAATCGCCAAAGGGGAATTGCCAGCGCTCAAGGGTGAACGGCGGCGCGTCACGGTGCTGTTCTCGGATATTCGCGGCTTTACTACAATGGCTGAATCAATGTCGCCCGAGGATGTCGTGCGGCTACTCAGTGAATTCTTCGACCGCATGGTAGAGGTAATTCTGCGCCACCAAGGCACTATCGATAAATTTCTCGGGGACGGCATGATGGTGATTTTCGGCGCGCCGCTTGACGATCCCTACCAGGAAGAACACGCGGTTACGGCGGCCTGCGAGATGCAACGCGAGCTGCGCGCACTATGCGCCAAATGGCAAGCCGAAGGCCGCGCTACTCTCAAGATGGGGGTCGGTATCAACTCGGGAGCCGCAATAGTGGGCAATATCGGCTCGGCTGAGCACATGGAGTACACTGCTATTGGCGACGCGGTTAATCTGGCGGCCAGACTGGAGTCCGCAACCAAAGAACTCGGCCTCGAAATAGTAGTCAGTGAGCAGACCTACAGCGCCGTGCGACCAATGTTTCACTGGAAATCAGCCGGTGAAATAACTCTGCGCGGCCGCAGCGAACCGGTGCGGGCCTACACCGTTGAGGTATGAGCGCCGCGCTCCATTGCCCAAAATTACACGACTCGTTGGGCACGGATACGCATAACCTCCGGAGTAGTTCAAGACCAATAATTCAATTTTATCGTGACTTGCACTACTGCTTGGTTGACAATAAATTTAGCGTCGTTGAAAACCGGTTTTCTTAATGTGCCCGGGTTATCGGAGAAGCCGAAGCCCTCTTTCGGCATCCCAAGCCAGTTCTGATTAAATTCACCATCGTGGTTTTCATCGTGAAATGCCACGATCGCGTAATTGCCATATCGTACATTGTTAAAACGGCAGGTGGCCTGCTTATTTTCTATCGGGACGGCCATAGTCATTCCTTTTTGGCTCTCGTCGGGAAATTTGTCCGATGGTGTGAATAGCGTACATATCACTTGCCCATGATTGTTTCGCAAGCTGACGACGTGCGCCTCGATCATGCCGATGCCGGCGCTTGCCTTCGGCGCTGGGCTGATAACAACCGTTAGGATTGCCGCCAGGAGTGTGGCGAGTCGCCGCTTTTTCAGTGGTGTGATTTGACTTCCGCCTGACATTTACCAGCTCGAGCAGGCTGTTGAAGAGGTCTTCACAGCCTGCTTCCCCTTTTCTGTAATCGTCCCCAAATCGGGGAACACCCGCAGTGTTCGGCGCATGCGCGCCCGCCGGACTGAGGCCCTCGTATTTGCGACAGATCCGCGCCCGAGTGCCGAGCGCCCGTTCGAGGCAAATTGCACGGCACAGAAGTGTCGGCCGCAACAGGTGATTGATTTCGCGAACGGGTCCGGGAAATTGGAATCCTGCGCGCGCGTGAGATTTTCTCTTCGATGACGTGGGCCGGGAAAATCAGTGACAGTGTCTGCCGGTCAAGCGGCTTCCGATAGTGCGCAAATGGCGGCGCGGGCCGCCCGGGCATGTCAGCGTCTACGTTACGCCAATCAGTTGGGATTTCGCCCTCGTTGAGGGGAATTTTTATTGCTTGCGAACGCACTTCTTATCGAATTTTGTATTTTCAACCGTCACGGCTCGGCGTAATCTCCAAGCCGAGAATCGTCCTGGTATGCGCATACACACCGTGCGGCTCGTTGGCAATTGCTGCCACGTAGCGCATCTGCAATGGTCAGCGACGGCCTGAGAAGGAGGGGCGCCGATGCTTTCGCCCTATCGAGTAGTCGATCTATCGGATGAACGCGGACAATTGTGCGGTCAAATCCTGGGCGACCTCGGCGCCGATGTAATCCTGGTTGAGCCGCCAGGCGGTTCGCGCACCCGGGCCCGCGGTCCATTTTACAGGAATATCGCAAATCCGAATCAATCACTTCAGTTTTGGGCCTTCAATCGCAACAAGCGGGCAATCACGCTCGATTTGGACAACGCCGACGATCGTGTCCGATTGAAGCAACTGGCCGCCAGCGCGGATTTTTTCGTCGAGTCGGCCGACCCTGGTTACTTCCCGCAACGCGGGCTTGGATATGCCGACCTGGCTGCACTCAACGATCGTTTAATTTATGTTTCGATTTCTGCCTTCGGCCAGAATGGGCCCAAAGCAGCCAATGCGGCAACCGATCTGACCCTGGTTGCGGCGGGCGGCCCGATGATGCTGCAAGGCGACGACGATCGTCCACCCCTTCGGATTGGGGTGCCTCAGGCCTACCTCCATGCCAGCGCTGACGCCGCGGCGGCAGCGTTGATTGCTCTTCACCAGCGGGTGCGTTCCGGTCTCGGCCAGCATGTCGATGTCTCAGCCCAGGAAGCCGTATCGATCGCAGCCTTTTCTCAACCCTTGGTTCCAGCTATTGGCGCGACTCCCACCAAACGGGGATCGGGTGGAGTGAAGGTCGGAAAGCTGGTCGCGCGCCAGGTGTGGCCTGCGCGTGACGGGTACGTCGTGCTCGTGCTGTGGTTTGGTCCGGCTCTCGCGATGCCTACCCAGCGCCTGATGCAATGCATTTTTGAGCACGGTTTTTGTGATGAAGCAACCCGCGATAGGGACTGGTTGAGGTATGACGCGCGTCTAATCTCAGGTGAGGTGCCGGCTGAGGAATATGAGCAGCTCAAAATAATTGTCGAGCGCTTCACCCGCAGCTTGACCAAGGCCGAGTTGCTCAAGCTGGCGCTTGAACGTGCGCTCCTCATCGCACCGGTCGCAACTGTCGAGGAAGTCGTTAAGAGCCCCCAACTTGCAGCGCGTGAATACTGGCAGGCGCTCGATCATCCTGAACTCGGCGTTGCGATGTGCTATCCGGGTCCCTTCGCCCGCTTCAGTGAAACGCCGATTACCTACCGGCGGCGGCCGCCCACGATCGGCGAGCACAATCGGGAAATTCTATCCTACTCCGCACATCCCGTTCTCAGCGCTCGTCCCCGGACCACCCCTACGCTGACCAACCAGTTGCCATTGAGCGGACTCAAAATAGTTGACCTGTTCTGGGCGATGGCCGGACCCGCCAGTACCCGCGCACTGGCTGACTACGGCGCGACGGTCGTACGAGTCGAATCAAAGCGCCGGCTGGACACCTGCCGCACGATTGGTCCGTATGTGAACAATCAGCCCGGCATCAACAGTTCCGGAATCTTCATCAACCTTAACGCGGGCAAATTGGGAATAACGCTTGACCTTAGCAAAGAAGAAGGCCGCACAGTTTTCCGCGATCTGGTCCGATGGGGTGATATCGTTACGGAATCCTTCTCGCCCAAGGCGATGCGCGCATGGGGATTGGACTATGAAGCGCTCCACCGGCTCAAGCCCGACCTGATCATGGTCAGCAGTTGTTTGATGGGACAAACTGGGCCGTTCTCAAAGTTCGCCGGCTATGGCAACCTGGCGGCCGCTATGTGTGGTTTCGGCAACCTTTGCGGATGGCCTGATCGGGCGCCGGCAGGGCCCTATGGCTCATATACTGATTGCGTCGCACCACGGTTCACGATCGCGTCAATTCTGGCTGCGCTGGATTATCGGCGCCGCACCGGCCGAGGGCAATACATAGAGCTATCGCAGGCGGAAGCGTCGATGCATTTTCTCAGTCCAGCACTGCTTGACTTCATCGCGAACGATTACGTGCAGACGCCGCTGGGCAATCGAGATCGGCATCTCGCGCCACACGGAGTCTATCCATGTGCTGGCGAAGATTCGTGGATCGCGATAGCGTGCGCGACCGACGAGCAGTAGAATGTGTTGTGTGAGCTGATGGGCCGCTCGGAAATGGGAGGCAGTGGAGACAACCGCGTCAACGGTTTACGGTTCGCAACCCTTGGAGAGCGGGTTAACAATCAGGACGTTCTCGACCAGATTTTCAGCAGCTGGACGAGGTCTTTTGACGCTTCAGAACTCGAGTCGATTCTCCAGTCGCGTGGAATTGCAGCGAGCAAAGCCGCGAGCAGCGCCGATATGAGCCGCGATCCGCAGCTCGCCTGGCGTAAGCATTTTATTGAAGTCGATGATCCGAAACTAGGCAAAGCTGCGGTGGGGCGCTCTTCATATACTCTTTCCCGCACGCCAGGCAGGATCGCGCGCTCTGCGCCAGCGCTGGGCGGCGACACTGCTTATGTGCTCGAAACTATCCTCGGCTACAGCCGCACTCGAATCGAGGAACTGAGGGCGCGCTCGGTGCTGGATTAGCTCTATGTCATTGAAACCGCTGGCAGGTCGATGTCTATCAGGCGGCCGAGTTCGTGCGCCAGCACCGGATGCCATCCTTCGAATGCGGTGCGATCATGCTTGAGACTGGCGAGGTAGCCCTCGCCCAGGACACGCGCGTGGTCAAGTGCGGATTCAATCCGCGCACGTTGGGCATTGGTGACCGGCGCAAATCTTTGCGCAAATCTTTGGATGATGTCCGCGATGCGCTCGCGTGCACGTTCAACTGCGGCGGGCTCGGCAGTATCGTCATCAATCTCGTTGAGCAGTCGCTGTACTTCGACCACGCCGCTGCGAAGCTGCTGAAGGTCGATGGAGGTGCGGTCGGCATCAACCGTCGGCATCATCATATCGAGCAGTTTCTTGGTAGTAATCCCGATCGCGACGGCGGCGCCCAGTCCGGTCACCATCGCGACGCTGGCCGGCAGAATGAAGCCACCGCCGAGCGCACTCAGCCCCGTAGTGATTCCTTCGACTGAAAGGCCGGCGGTTCCAAGCGGGAACAGCACTGCGGACGGCACTCCAACCGCCGCCACGCTTTTTTTTAAAATCTCCAGCCGCCGGTCGTCGAGCCGCACAATATGACCCCGCTTGCCGAGAAGCGCTGCGGCACGATTCTCGATATCGGTCAGCTTCTCCAACAGCCGTGTGAGCTTCCGTGAGTTGCCGGGCTTGACATTCAAGCGATTGCGAAGGCGGGCTGCGTAATCAAACGCCTCTTTTGATGGCGCGTTGTGAGCGAATACTTCGGCCTCTTCAACCAACGACCGCCGCACTTGGCGATCGCGCAAGAGGGCAACGGGTTCCGGTGCAGAGCGCGGTCCTCCGCCGAGGGCAGTCAGGAGCTGAAATCGCTCATCAGACGGCGTTCCCGTAAACGCGAAGAGCTGATAGAGTCGCCTTAAATTTCGCCTTTCGACCTTGCCTCCGACGCCTATCAGGGGAATCAACGCCCCGATATAGGCCTTTTTCTCCTGCCCCGCGAGCGCGCGCAACGCGGCCTCGGGAACCATCCGCCAAGCCGAAACCGGTTCCGGCGCGTCGCGTTTCCCGAAAACTCGAGCGACAAAGCCTTTGACGTCTCGAAGTTCGCGACGGCGTGGCCCTGGAAAGGGAAGATCTTTCACCAAAGCGCCTCGCACCCATTGTAACGACTCTAACGTCCCTAATCATGCTGCCCTCTGTCCAACGCTTGGGGCCCCATTAACCTGAAGGTATTGAGAGTAGCTCAGGCGAAGCACAGCCGAAGCTTTTAGCAGCAAAAGGGAAAATGTCTACACGGAGCGCTCTACAGGAGGAAGGCTGTCACCAGCCTCTTATTCTTTGAACTTCCAAGTATGTTCAGCGGAGCCACTGATGCGCCAGCGCGGCATGACGATTTTGGAGTCGTTGGTTTCTTCGTAAAGTACTTCGCACGGTAGGCCGATCGCCACTTCCGACTCATCGTTGGTCAAAACACCCGCGACTCGCGTCACCGTGCCATCCGCTTCCTTGCAATTGTCAAGCTCGATGATCGCGACGATATAAGGCACCGCACCGACGAAGGCGCCGACAATCGGCTGTACGACAACGACATAGCTGTAAAGAATGCCCTTGCCGGCCGTTTCGAACCAGCCAATATCCATCGACGCGCACTTGCCGCAGGCCGGAAAAGTGGGCGGGAACCACTTATGTCCACATTGGTTGCAGCGCCGCACCAGGTATTTGTGCTGGCTCGTGGCCTCCCACCATTCGCGCGTGTCGAAATCGGGAATGATTCGCAGTTTGCTGTAGTCAATCGGTCCAGGCATCGCCGTCTCCCTAGACTCCGACCTTATGCTGAGATGCCGCGCAGAACCAGGCAACTCGCCATGTTTTCGTATCCCCACGCCATCCCGCAGCAGATGCGCGCGTCGCGTACTTGGCGGCATCCCGCTTTGCGGTCGTAGCTATGGATGCCCTCCGCCCATCGCGGGCATGCATCGTCTGCGCGGTGACGTAACTGACGCACGTTTTCGATCACCATCTGGATACCATGGGTGTAGCCTTCGGAAAGATGGCCGCCCGACAGATTACTAGGTAACTCGTGGTCAATTTGCAGGCGCCCGCCTTTGACGAAGTCGCCAGCTTCGCCGCGGCCGCAGAATCCGTTGGCTTCGAGCTGAATCAGAGTAGTAAAAGTGAATGCGTCATAACAGGAAACGAAATCGACATCGCTATGGCTGATTCCGGCCATCCCGAACGCCCGTTTCCAGCCATAGTTTCCCGCCACGTAATGGATTTCCTTGCGCGAATAATTCCATTGCGGATTATCCGTCATCGTGCGGGCATAGCCGCCCATGATGAAAACGGGCGGATGGCGCAGGTCGTAAGCGCGCTCGCGCGAGGTCACTACGAGCGCGGCGGAAACATCGGTTTCCTGGCAGCAGTCCAGCAGCCGGAACGGTTTCACCACCCAGCGCGAGCGATGGTGGTCCTCCATCGTAATCGGCGTGCGATGGATCGCCTTGGGGTTGAGGCTGGCGTGCAGACGGTGCGCTATCGCAATTTCGCCGAAGGCCTCGGTGGTGCATCCGGTGTCGTGCAGATAACGCATCGCGCTCATGCCGAAACGTTGCGCGGGGGTGGTCCAGCCCCAACTCATGTTGAATTGATTGTCGCCTTCTGCGGTCGCGACTGGAATCGGGCCGCCGGGCACTTGCCCGCCCATCCTGCGGCCCGAGCGTCCGTTCATGGAGCGGAAGCAAACGATGGTTTTGGCGTAACCGGCTTCCAAGAGGCCGATCGCATGAGCAACCAGCGCCTCCGTACTGGAACCTCCCCCCAGGATATCGAGCGAGTAGTTGAGCCGCATACCGAGCGAAGTCGCGACCGCCGCAGAGGTGGTCGAATCGCCGGCCTGATAGCTCGTCATCCCGTCGATGTCGGCCGGCTTTAAGCCCGCATCGGCCAGTGCCTTGCTAACCGACTCGCACGCCATTGAAAGAGTCGTGCGATTGGACGGCCGCATATGCGGTGTCTCGCCCACTCCAACGATGCAATATTTATCTGTCAACGTTCCCATCGTGCGCGAAGCCTTTCCAAAGGCAGATGCAGACGCGGCCCCCGCCCTAGCAATTCCCCCTTGATTTGATCTTTCAGGTGCGAGCTGCGTCTACGCTTTAACCGCTCAACTTTCAGCTACACAGCACGTCGTTGGCGTGCATGGTGTCGAGATATTCCTTCACCTGTTGAATTTTGCCGTCACTTACTACCAACAGGAAGTGATATTTGTTCTGGTAAGTCTTGCCATTTTTCATTCTCGCGTGAGACTCGGCCTCGACCGCGACGCGGTCGCCTTCCGCGGTCACCCCGGTCGGCGTCACATGCAGAGCACCTTCAATGTTCTTGCCGAGGGAGCCGACCAGTTCGGCAAATTGGGCCTTGGTTTTGGTGCCTGAGAGCGGGAAATTACCGGCCACCCACCACGTTGCGGAGTCCGCCAACGCGCCCAGTACCGCGGCGCCATTGCCGGCGGTCAAGTCTTCAAAAAATTTGGCGACGATCTTTTTGTTGTCTTCAACGCTCATGGTTCCCTACCTCCGCTGGCAAACAGCGAGATTGTTCGGGAACCTTACTGCGGTCGATACGTCGAGCGCAAACGGCGGCTTGCTTACGGGCTGACCGGCGGGCCCGGGATTAAGAATCAGGCCAAAAGTCCGCGTCCGTCATCTGTCCAAAACTCCATGGGCTAGCCGGCGGGAAGGTTCGCTCGGCGAGCCTCGTTTCTCGGGCGGTGACCAGACGCGCAATTTCATACGCCGCAGTTACACTCTCTCCGAGCGTGCTTTCGAGGCCCGGATTCTCGCCTGTCAACTGAGCGAGCCGGTGGCGTTGTTCGCGAATCGTCAAGCGCCAGCTTCTGCTGCGCTTTTTGGGTTGATAACGCCATTTGAGCAGGTGGACCAGCAAAACTTCCAGACGGCTTTTGAGCTCCCGTACTTCGGTCCGGACCAAGCCCTCAACCTCCTCTGCCAGGTTTTCCCAATCGAGAGCTTCGGTGCGGCGCGCCCGCAGCGCCTGGCCCTGCTCCAACGCCCACGAATAGTAGTCGCGTTCATAAAGATCCTCGCGAGGGTCCGCGCCCGGAGCATCAACGGCGTCGTGCGCCATCGGTCTGGTTCCTTTGTCGCCTGGAGGAATGGCGGTGCCTTGGCTAGCGAGATCTTACTGATAACCAGGATTGTGGTCTATCAGATGATTGTGTATAGATGCCGGTCGATCAACCGATGCGCGCGATAGCGATGGATTCGCCGGGCATCTTGATCGATTTTTCGTTGATAGACACTCCCGAGTGGGATGCCAGCTGCAGCTTATGGCTCTGCGGGTTGGCCAGGGGTACACTCTGCGCTTCTTTCGCAAAATTGGTGGTGACGACGATAGGGCCGCGTGACATCGTGAGCCAACGGGCATCTTCGTCGAATTTTACGACTACCTGGTCGAGACCGCCGTCGGTCAATTCGGGCGATTGCCTACGCAACCGGATCAGTTCGCGATGCCATTGCAACAAATCGGCATGTGGTTGGCACGCCAGTTCTCCCCAATCGAGCGTCGAACGGGTAAACGTCTCGAGCGCCTGCGGGTCAGGAATTTCATCGGGGTTCCATCCGAACGAGGAGAATTCCCGTTTTCTACCCTCACTCACGGAATGCGCGAGTTCCGGCTCAGGATGCCCGCTGAAGTACAAAAATGGGGTCGACGCACCCCACTCCTCGCCCTGAAACAGCATCGGAACGAAGGGCGCGGTCATAACGAGGGCCGCCGCAATCTTCAGACAGTTGACGTTCATCAGCATCGAACTGCGCTCGCCCTTGGCGCGATTTCCGACCTGATCATGGGTTTGCAAATAACCAAGAAAACGATGCCCGGAAAGTCCGGTTGGTGGCCGCCCATGACAGCGCTCCCGATATCGCGAGTAGCATCCATCATACACGTAAGCATTACGTAGTGCCTTGGCGAGTTGCGCGAGGCTGCCGAAATCCGCGTAGTAGCCCGACCGCTCGCCGGTCAGCCAGGTATGAAGCGCATGGTGAAAATCATCGCTCCACTGCGCATCGATGCCATAGCCGCCCGCCTCGATTGGGCGCACGATGCGTGGATCGTTTAGATTGCTTTCGGCAATCAGCATCAGATGGCGGCCGAGCCTCGCCTGCAGGGCCGCAACTTCTCTGGCAAGCTGCTCCAGAAAATGAACCGCTGAGGTATCAACGATCGCATGGATCGCGTCAAGCCGCAGGCCGTCGAAGTGATAATCGCGCAGCCACATCAAGGCGTTGTCGCACAAGAATCGCCGGACCTCATCGCTGCCCCGGCCGTCGAAATTGACTGCATCGCCCCACGGGGTCCGATAATGATCGGTCTGATACGGCCCAAACTGCGCCAGATAATTCCCCGACGGCCCGAAATGGTTGTAGACTACGTCCAGGATAACCGCGAGCCCGCGCGCGTGACAGCCGTCAACCAGCCGCTTCAGACCATCGGGGCCGCCATAGGCATGATGGGGCGCGTATAGATCGACACCATCGTAGCCCCAACCGCGATCGCCAGAGAATTCAGCTACCGGCATCAGCTCAACGTGGGTAACACCGAGTTCGGTCAGGTGCGATAGCCGCTCGAGCGCAGCCTCGAACGTTCCGGCCGGAGTAAAGGTCCCGATATGAAGTTCGTAGATGATCCCGGAAGACAGCGGCGGCGGATTCCAATGCACGTCGCTCCAGTGAAACGAGCCGTGATCGATTACCCGCGAACGGCCATGAACGCCGCCGGGCTGCGATGGCGAGCGTGGATCAGGGAGTGGCTTGCCGCCGTCGAGGACGAAGGCGTAATCGACGCCCGGCGCCGCCAGCTCGGTTCCGATCGACCACCATCCTCCACTCTCATCGGGACGCATGGGTAGCCGCTGATTGGCAATTTCGAGTGCCACCTTCGCCGGCTTCGGCGCCCATACGCGTAATTTGTTCATTTTGATATGTGCGGCTACACGCGGGTCAGAAGGCATACCGGGAATCTCGCGAGCAAACTCGAAACTGCCGTCTCACCACCACGCCATCGCTCGCCGGTGAATGCGTTGCGCCAATCGCCGCGCGGAATTTCGAGTGTGGTGTTGCGCCAATCACCGCCGAGTTTGATGACCAGCCGGGGAACCAGCGTGATTACCTTCCCGCTGCGGCAGAAGGCCACGGCATGCTCAGCGCGCGCGCCGCGTGCCCACATCGGCGTGAACGTACCGTCACGGCCGAACACTTGCGGACACCGCAGCCGCACTGCCAGAGCTTGTTGAATCGTCCACAACTTCGGTAATCCTTCGTCGATGCGGCGCATGACCTGCTCGGGCGAACAATTCTTCAGGTGCTTCAACAACTCGCGCCGTATTGCATAATCGACTGGCTGACGATTATCAGGATCTACCAGCGCGAAGTGCCACAACTCCGAACCCTGATAGACATCCGGAACGCCGGGCGCGGTGAGCTTGAGCAACACTTGCGCCAGCGAATTTATCCGGCCTGGTAATATTAACGAAGCGACGAAGCGCTCAAGTTCGGTGAGAAATTCGCGGTCATCGAAAAGCTTGTTGACGAAGCCGAGTACCCCGCCTTCATATTGCGGGCTGGGATTAGTCCAGGAAGTATGCTGCTTGGCTTCGCGGATCGCCTTTTCAACATAACGAACGACTCGTTCACGCTCGATCGGCCATACTCCGGCCAGGGTTTGATAGAGCAGATACTCGACGTTGCGATCCGGCGCGGCGCCGTTCCAATGCGGTTGGTTGAGCCGTGCCCATCGGCGGACCGCAGCCTCCCACTCGTCCGGTATTTCGGAAAGCAGAGCCAGACGCGCACGCACGTCCTCGCTGCGCTTGGTGTCGTGGGTAGAGGTCGCCAGCATCGTCAGCGGCCAGTGCCGCTGGCGGCCGGCACAAGCGCGATAGAATTGCTCAACGTTGGTACCGAACCGACCTGGATCGCCGCCTACTTCGTTAAGGCAGACGAAGCGGTTGAAGCAGTAGAAGGCCGTGTCTTCGACCGCTTTGGCCATTACTGGACCGGTAAACTGCTGGAAGCGTAGGGCCAACTCAGTTTCGGCTTGGCCTGAACTTCGCAGCATGAGAATGTCGCCCACGAAATTCATCAGCTCGCGGTCGAGGTCGGGCCGGTCTTCCTTCGCGAGGTTGACCGCCTCGCGCACATAGCGGCCGTCATCGGCCCCCGCCTGCTCCCGAACGTCGCGAAAATAGGTACGGTAGACTGGTAATCGGATTGCTACCGCCCTCAACGCCTCGTGAGCCTCGTGGCGGGTAAAGTCCCGATAACGAGGCTGCGTTTCACAGATATCGACGAACATCGCCGTAAGCCGATTCAGATCGCTACCGAGGACCTCGCGCGTGATGAGATCCTTTTTCTCGCGCACAACCGTTTCGAAGTCGGGAATCTCACCGGTAAAGTCGTGATAAAGCCGCGTGAGCGGTTGCTCAGCGGCCGGATCGATGAAAATTCCGAGCACCTGATTGAGGAAATCGTAACCGGTCGTCCCGTCAACCGGCCATGAATCGGGCAATTCTTCATTGCGCTCGAGAATTTTTTCAACCACCAACCACGCGCTGGGTGACGCCGCACGCAATCTATCCAGATATTGTTTCGGATCACGCAGACCGTCGATATGATCAATCCGAAGCCCGTCAAGCTCGCCGGCCGCCATCCACTGCAGCACCAGTTCGTGCGTGTCGGCAAAAACTTGTGGATCCTCCATCCGCAGTCCTACCAGAGTGTTGATGTCAAAGAAGCGCCGATAACCAAGATCGCGGCCGGCCGCTCTCCAATAGGCGAGCCGGAAGTTCTGCCGTTCGAGCAGAGCGTGGAGCGCCGCTGGGTCTTGATTCATCTGCTGGATGACTCGGTCGATCGCGGCGCCACATCCAGGATTCTCGTGCAACAATCGGGCGATCAGCTTCCCGAGAACCGCTTTGTCGCGGTGGCGGCGGCGCAAGCTGGCGTAGTCGACAGCAGTAGCCAGCGGCAATTGTGAAAGCGAATCGGCAATGAACGCGAGTTCGTCAGAGCCGCAGCGGCTGGCCGCAGGTTCGAATAAGACCGGCAGTGAACGCGGCGCCATGGGGAACTTGTGATCGTAGTAGCGGATGACGAACGCCGCACCCTCGCGCGCAATTTGGATTTCACCCGCTTCGAGTACGCGCCCGTATTGTGCACCGAGCACTGGCAAAAGGACGCAATTGCGCAAACGCGCTTCTGGCGGCTCCCAATCAACGTCAAAATAAATGGCATAGGTGCTCGAAGGACCGTTCTCCAGCACGTCCCACCACCATGGATTGCCGGACCCGCTGATTGCCATATGATTCGGCACGATATCCAGAATCTGGCCGATGCGGTGATAACGCAGTGCCGTGCACATCCGTGCATGGGCTTCAGAACCGCCCAACTCGACGTTCACACGCCGCGGGTCCGTGACATCGTAGCCATGCTGGCTGCCGGGAGCAGCTTGCAAATAAGGCGAACAGTAGAGATGGGTAATGCCGAGTTCGCTAAGATAGCTGATCAATTCGGCAGCATCATCGAAGCCGAAACCCGGATGGAGTTGAACGCGATAAGTTGCTTGCGGGTGAACCATGCTCGGTCACAGATAGAGGGGATCGAATTAAAAGTTTTCGCTGCTCATTTAGTGTCTTCTGGGGCTTACAACGAATTTAGGCCAACCCCAAGACTATAAGCCACACCTTTTACCAAAGCCTTGTCGGTACTGGGAGATTCCTCTTTCACCCATGGAATTTTTGCTCGATATGGCGGGACCCTGCACACCGCAGTCGTCACCCAATCGGGCCGTTGTTGAGTTCTCTGTACGGTCCAGTAAGCCGGCCTATGCGGAAAATTGGCTATTTCAGTAGAATAGCGTGTTCCGATCCCTGCCGCATTTTGCTCGCTGCAAGGCACTTCTCGCTTTAATACGTGCTAGTAAACAAACTGAGCTATGAGAGGCTATCCGCAGCCATATGACGCGCAATAATTCGGAGCCCGCTTGTTGCGTAATTCGTAATCAGCTAGGGATGAGTCTGAAACCTCGAATTTGCGCCGCGCGCCTGGTTACGACGCAATTTTTCTGGCGATGCGCGGAAGATTATGTACATCGCTTCGCTCAAGCTCGCCCACAGAACTATGGAGGCGATACAGTGGATCCACACCGGCGCGTCGCTCAGCCAATCAAGCCACGCCCCCGGCATGAAGGACAGTGCAGCAACCCATCCGCTGATGGTGAGTGCAAACCCGGCAGTCACCGCACCGAGCCGATTTTTCTCTGCCTGGTTCGTGCAGACTGAACACCCATTGGCGGGCGCCGCCATCGCGAGCTCGCGACAGCGATAGCCTTCGTGTGCGTTCTGCGGAGCCCTTCGCCGGCCATCACGGGAGATCAACAGATAGGCAATCGCACTGAACAGCGCCCATGCCGCGGTCGCCAGCGGACCGTAAAACCATGGTGAGTAGTGGGCGAGCGATTCCAGCTTGTCGGGCGCAAAGGCAGCCGCGAATGTCCAACTGATTATGGTGGCGGCCAGCCCTGTAGCTAACGCCGAGATTCGCTCTCGGTCACGCGCGGAGGTCCGCGGGCTCGGTGCCATACAGTGGTGCTTAGCACCAACTGCGTGACAGTGGAAACCCTATCTAACGCTCAATCCCGCTTGAAGCTGACCGGCTGGACCAATTGTCCTTCGTGCGCAGTTTGGCCCATCCCTAGCGCAACGATCTCGTCGCCGTCGAGGCCACGGGTGATCTCGCAGTTAGTGCCATCATCCAGCCCCAATCGGACTTTAACCAGATGAATGCGATTGTCACGAACGACCGGTACGAAAGTGTCTTCGTTGTCAAAGATCAGCGCTTGATCAGGAACCTTGGGCGATTGCTTGCTGCCGCGGACCGTAACTTTGACATTAGCGTACATGCCCGGGTACAGAGCCAGATCATCGTTGGGCAGATCGACTTCTATCTGCATCGTGCGCGTACTCTGATCGAGTGCGACTGGATGACGCGTGACAGTGCCGGCGAAATCGCGCTCAGGATATTCGCTAACCGTAACCACAGCACGATCACCGTCGCGCACCAACGGAGAGATTGGCTGCGGCAGGTACACATAAACCCGCAACGGCTTAAGCGTGGCCATTTGGTAAATGGCCGGAGTTGACGTGTTGGCGGCCGTCGGACTGCCAACCAGCGCACCGGGATGAAGATTGCGGACCGTGATCATACCGTCAAAGGGCGCCAGCACGCGTTCGTATTGCTGGGTCGCCACGTATGATCGCCAGGTTGCGTAGCTCTCGAGCATCTGCGCGTGGCTCTGATCGGCGACCTGCTGCGGCACAACTTGTTGCTTGATCAGCGACTGATAGCGGCGATCGGTGAGGGCGGCAATTTCATAGGCAGCTTTTGCATTACGGGTTTGTTGGTCGGTTTCGGGCGATTCGATGGTCGCAACGAGTTCTCCGGCGCGGACGCGCGAACCCTTGTCCACCAACATTGTCTTCACGTAACCAGCGATCTTCGCGTAAATCGGAGTCTCGTAATAGCCGTAGATTTCCCCGGGCAGCAGGATCTCCCTGGTTTGGGGGATCCGGATGAGCGGCGTCACCAGCACTGGCTGTCCGCGACTTTCTTGCCGCGCGAGATCCTCGCGCTGGCTGCGAATCGCTTCGCCCCGTACGACCACAACCCCGAAAGCCGCGATCAGCGCGCCGACGGCGAGCCCGATCCATGCGGCGTGAAACGTCCACCTAGCCTGACGCGGCGGGGATGTTTCGCTCATCGGCTCACCGAAGATGGTTCAAACCAAAGTACGAACCACATCATAGCTCCGCCTCTTTGGCCGCCTCAGTTTGCTCCAGCACCCGCCGAATCTGCGCATCACGCTGAAGCTTGCTCACGCGGGTTCCCCCGAAGAGAGTGTAAACGATCGGAATCACTATCAACGTCATGAACGTGGCCGCTATTAGCCCGCCGATTACCGCACGCCCCAACGGAGCGTTCTGCGAACCGCCCGCTCCCAGGGCGAGCGACATCGGCAACATACCGAGAATCATCGCAAGCGCGGTCATCAGGACCGGGCGCAGCCGCGCCGCACCGGCTTCGATCGCGGCTGCCAGCGGGGTCGATCCCTCCTTCTCCATGTGCTCGTTGGCAAAGGTGATCAGCAAATTGCCGTTGGTAGTGGCGACACCGACCGCCATGATCGACCCCATCAGGGACTCTACATTGAGCGTGGTATGAGTAATCACTAGCATCCAGAGCACCCCAGCGAAGGCACCCGGCAACGCCATCATGATCAGCAGCGGGTCGAGCCATGACTGGTAATTCGTCGCCATCAGCAGGTAGACCAGCACGATCGCGAGGATCAGACCCTTGGCCATGTCGCCGAAAGCCTCCTGCATCGCCTGACTTTGGCCCCTGATATTGATTACTGTCCCGGGCGGACGGTGCTTGACGCCCGATATGTAGTTCTGCACGTCCGCAGTAACTCCGCCAAGATCACGCCCCTCGACACCACAGTCAACATCGATCGCACGCAGGACGTTGTCGTGCGTGATGCCAATGGGTGTCGTCATATGTTCGACGCTGGCCAGATTACCAATGAACTGTACGTCGGGACTGCCGTTCGCGACATCCGGAGTAACCGGCGTCTTTAGCAATTCGGTAATGGAGGAGACCACGTGTTGAGGCGTTTGCACCGCAACGTTGTATTGAACACCATTAGTCCAGTCGAGCCAGTTATTGGGCGAGACCACCGCACTCGAAGCCAGTGAATCCAGCAGACTGTGAGCCGCGCCCGATTCGCTCAGGCCAAGCTGCATCGCTTTGCTGCGGTCGACATTGACCATCAGAGTCGGATAATCGAACTCCTGAGGAATCCGCACATCGACCGCCCCGGGAATCGTCCTGAATTCTGCCGCCAGTTGCTGCGCGATACGGTACGAAGCGGTTGCGTCCTTTCCCTGAATCTGCACGTCGATAGGTGCCGAGAGGCCAAAATTGAGCACCTGGCTTGTGATGTCTGCGGCTTGAGCATAAATCGCGACGCCAGGCATTCGTTGCCCAACCGCTTTGCGTATCTGCTCGATGTAACCAAGGCTCGGGTGATGCTTACGCTTCAGTTGGATTTGAAGATCCGCGTCTTGCGGGCCGATGCTGTCGGTCTGATAGAAGAGTAAAGCCCAGTAGATCGGCAGGCCTATATGATCAGTCATCACATCCAATTCGTTCGCCGGAACGATCTGCCGTACGATTCCTTCCACCTGATCCAGCAGCCGCTCTGTTTCTTCCAGCCGTACGCCCGGCGGTACCCGCACGTGCAGGCGAATCTGACCGGCGTCCACGTACGGGAAAAAATCCTGACCAACACCACGCATTAGCAGCAGCGACGAACCGATCATCACGGCTATGCAGCTCAGCACAATCACGCGATGATGGAGTGCGGTGGTTAAACCGCGCCGATAGCTCTCCTTGAATCGGTCGAAGCCTCGCTCGAATACTGCAAGCCAGGCACCGACGGACCCGCCGGTTCCTTGTTCTTCAGGATCTTCCGGAAGCAGGTTAATCGCCATTGTCGCGACCAGCGTCCGCGATAGCAGATAGGACGTGAGCATTGCGAAGACAACTGCCAACGCCAGCGGAGTGAAAAGGAATTTGGAGACCCCCTTCAGCATCAGCACCGGCGAAAACACTATGCAAATACTCAGTGTGCCAACCAGGGCTGGCATAGCGATCTGATGTGCACCATCGAGAATGGCTACTCCCAGCGGCTTTCCCATCGAGTGATTGCGATGAATGTTTTCGACCTCTACCGTGGCATCGTCGACCAGCATGCCAACCGACAGCGCCAACCCGCCTAGCGTCATGATGTTGATCGTATTACCAGTTAAATAGAGTACGGCGACAGAAGTCATAATCGCGAGCGGGATCGAGGTAATCACGATCAAAGTACTACGCCACGATCCCAGAAAAATTATTGTCATCAGGCCGACGAGAGCCGACGCGATGAAGATCTCCTGGAAGACATCGACCAACGATTCTTTGACGAATTCAGATTGATCGAATGCCAGGAAAATATGGGTTCCCTTTGGCGCCAAAGCCTGGATTCGCGGTATGACGCTCTTGACCCCGTTTATTACAGTTAGGGTCGAAGCGGACGCGTGCTTTAGAATGTACCTAAACGACGCGCGCCTGCCGTCGACCCGTGCAATGTCAGTCTGCACGGCGTGACTGTCGCTTGCCTTGGCGACGTCGCTCATAAACACCATCGCGCCGTTCTGATATTTGATCGGCATCCGATTGAACTCATCGACCTTGACCGGGCTGCCGTTCACCATCACGGCGTATTCGTAATTTCCGAGCTTTACCGTGCCGCCGGGCAGTATCACGTTGGATGACTGCAAGGTATTGAGTACGTCCTGTGGCGATAACCCTCTGGAGTAGAGCCGATCGGGCACCAGGTTGAGCATGATCTGGCGAGTGGCACCGCCGAACGGAGCCGGACTTTGCAGGCCCGGCTGGGTAAACAGGAACAGGCCAACGAAGTTGAACATGTAATCGTACAAATCGGTGTCCGACAGAGACTGGCTAGTCGCAATCAGATCAGCGATGGGTACGTTGGTGGCGTTAAAATCCAACACCGTGGGAGGCGCAATCCCTTGCGGAAGTATATTGCGAATCGCAGAAGTTACTGAGTCCAGTTGCGATATGCCCAGCGCCGTGCTCGAACCTTCCTGCATGTATATCTTGATTACGCCGATACCGGTGAATGAGGTTGACTCAATATGGTCGATTCCGTTGACGGTTTGTGATGCGGCTCGTTCAGTAATGTTTACGATTCGCTGCTCAATCTCCGGTGCCGACATGCCGGGATAGTACCAGACTAGATTAATCTCCGGGATATTCACCGCGGGAAAGATATCCTTGGGCATCGCGAAGAATGCAACCAGACCAAGCAGCATCATGAGGGCTGCCATCGCGACGATGGTGACCGGACGCCGCAGCGCCAACGCAACAATCCACACGCTAAACTAATGCGCCGCCATTGGCGGTTCCCTCCAGAGGCTCTGATGATGTTCCAGGGCGCGGCTCGCCACCTTCTACTTCCATGCCGCGATGAGGTCAGGTCGCGAGACGGCCGACCAATATGCGCGCGAAGCTATCAAATGACGCTAGCACCGCCGGGCATTTAGCTCCAAATCCTTAGCGTCCCACTCGAGCAACCAGCAAGGAACGCGCCCGCGATAAACTCTCGGATGAATGCATCGTGACAGAAGCACGTATCACCTTTTATTTTCAGCAATTGCCGAATTTTCAGCAATTGTTCGAGCTATTGCGCAAATAGTGGGCCGTTCTGGATGACCTGCGCTCGCGGAGCTTTGAACATCCAGGACTGCTGGAATCACAGTCAATTTGGGGCGCGCTTACCGGCATGAGTACTGGCCGCGATCTGCATATCGCGACCGATTCGCAGAAGCCGAACGGCTGCCAGCACGTATTTCCCGAATTTATGCTTGCAATTCGTGGCATCGAGATTGCTCCGTCAAGGACCGACCGGAGGCAAACAAATGGATGCGACGCAGATTACTACTCAGATGACGCCGTGCAGCGGCCCGCTGCCTGAGCTTGAGATTCCGATGATCAATACGATCGTAGGATGTCTGGCCAGCGAACACAGAAAATTGAACGACCATATCCTGCAGTTGGCTTTGGCTGCCACCAGACTCGCCAGCGTTCCCGGCGAGCCTATGGCGAGGCAACAGGCCGCCGAGGCTTGGGACGACATTCGGCGCGAACTGTGGTCGCATCTGCAAATCGAAGACGAGTTGGTTTTCTCGTGGGGCAAGGCGCATCATGCAATGTCAGATACTCTGCTCAAGACCCTGAAGCTCGAACTTCAGGCGATGCGCAAGTTGCTAGCCACTCTGCCCGCGTCAGCCTCGCCCGTGTTAGCCCCGAATGAAGATCGCGAACCGGAAACGCCTGCGGACCGCGACGCCTTCGCGCACACGTTGCTGGCCTTGGCTCAGAACCCTGGACTCGCACATCGAGCGCTATGACGTTGAAGTCCTGCCCTCGATACTCCGCGAACTTTTCACCGATAAAAGCAACCGCCTTTGGCCGCGGCAGCGGACGTCGTGCCGGGTAGTCCTCTGAATCGACGCTGAACGATTGCATCGCGGCCTGAACCATCGCGTTGAGGCTCGCCGCCGGCCGCTCCCTATGACGACCGGAAGCTCCCCGAGCTCAAGGACCCAATGCGCTCTCGGCAGTCTCGGCGAGCGGGCGGAGCCCGGTTGACTGCGCGCCTGCGAGCAGGGATGAAAGGTTGGTTTCTCGTGGATTAAGCGCTTGCAAACGTAACGCGCCCAAGAGTTTTCGCTTGACCTTAGCGTTACGCTGGCTCAGCACGGTTCGGCAAACAAGGACGAGATGGCCGCTCCGCCTGCCCATATAGCTGTTCTGTTTCCTCTGGTCATTGCCGTAGCGATGATCCTCTGCACGATCTTCATCCACGCGCGTGGGCTGGTTGCGATTATGGAATTTGTCCGCCGCGAGCGGAGACTCGGCCGTGCCGGCGCCAAGTTCTGGCGGGACGTTACTATAGTCGGAGGAGCGGCTCTACTCGCACTTACGGCCCATTTGGTCGAGATCACTGCGTGGGCCGTGCTGTTCGTCTTAGCCGAAGAATTCCCTCATATCGCCACGGCCTTTTATCACTCTGCGGTAAACTACACGTCGCTGGGCTATGGCGATGTGGTCATGTCGGCCTCATGGCGATTATTAGCCTAACTTCCGCATTTTTCAGAACAGATCCGCGATATTGCTAGGGTTTTTGGTTTTTCCGTCACTATGGATGGTACCAGGTGCGCAGCGGTTTGATGATCTCGGCGGAGATGCCCAAGGTCGAATAG
>Ga0207416_1000815_pt1 | contig 47533 bp, 46 predicted proteins | sample PaiPotPPM11metaG_FD_184107 | JGI IMG/M metagenome (GOLD analysis project Ga0207416, IMG submission 184107) | Iron sulfur acid spring bacterial and archeal communities from Banff, Canada, to study Microbial Dark Matter (Phase II) - Paint Pots PPM... ...
GGCCCGGGGGGCGGGATTCATCGAACCAACGGGGTGGTGATTGCGTTATAGCCAGTGTGAGCGCGGCCACCCTCAGCCTATCGACCCCGAACCTTTCGAACCCGGCGCGGGCCGGATCGCGGGTGGGGAACAGCGAATTGCTTGATGATCGCCAGATGGTTGCGGCTTGCGTGGCCGGCGATGCTGCGGCCTGGGAGCAGATCGTCCGGCAACATTCGCGTCGCATTTACAATCTTTGCTTCCGGTTTACAGGCCGGGCCGAGGACGCCGACGATCTCTCGCAGGAGGTTTTTGTACGGCTTTACCGCACGCTGGCGACCTACCGGGCGGAGCAGGGAAGCCTGGGCACATGGATCACCAGTGTGACCCGCAACCTGCTGATTGATCATTACCGGCGCCGGAAATACGAGCGGCTGACCGACTCGATTGACGATGCCGAGGCACCGATCGAGTTGGTGGATCGGGGGGACGACCGGGCCGACCGCGGCGTATGGCGGCGTGAGGTGCAGGAGGGAGTGCAGCGAGCCCTGCTACGGTTGTCGCCGGAACTGCGGGAAGCGGTTATTTTGCGCGATCTGCAGGACATGGACTACAAAGACATTGCGCTTGCGTTGCACTTGCCGGAAGGCACGGTCAAGAGCCGCATCAACCGGGGGCGAGTCGAGCTGGCGCGGCTGTTGAAGCGACGCCTGGGGAATGCGTCCGAGTAAGGGTAGACATCATGGCCGAACCACTGAACTGCTTTCAATTCGAGGAACGGCTGCTGGAGTTCACCGACGGGATGCTGCCGGCAGACGCGGCGACGCAGATGCGGCGCCACGCGCAGCAGTGCGGCGCCTGCGGTCCCATGTTGGAGGCGCTGCATGGGGTGTTGGAGGACCTGTCCGATCTGCCGCTGCTGGCAGAGCCCGACGATCTGGCGAAGCGCATTCTGGAACGCACCAGCGGGCAGCGCAAGGCGCTGACCTGGCGGGCGACGTGGGAATCGCTGTGGCGACCGCTGTGGCAGCCCCGGGCGGCAATGGGATTCGGCATGGCCCTTTTTGCAATGGCGCTGTTATTGAACGCGGCGCAAGTGAATTTGCGGCAGGTACGCGCGCGCGACCTGACGCCGACCGGCCTGAGCACGGCAATCAGCCGCAGAGTCAACCTGGCGCGTGCGGGCGTGATCCGCTACTACAACGATTTGCGGGTAGTCTACGAAATCCAGGCGGCGTTGCACGAGATGCAGCGGACAGGAAGCGAGTCGGCGCCCGCCACGGAGGCGCCGTCCGCTCCATCGCGAAAAGCGCCGGCGGCCGGGGTCAACCAGGTATTTCACGACGATGGCGCGGTGCTGGCGCAATGGAATGGCAATGCCAGGCCGGGGTTGGAACTCGCCGGCTGGGAACGTGTGTCCGGACGGAGTGAAAGCATGGGTCACCGTGGCCCGGGAGAGTGCGCGTGAACTGCTATCAACACCCCGAACGTGAAGCCACCGCCTATTGCCGCACCTGCGGTCGTGCGCTGTGTGCGGCTGACCAGCGGGAGATCTATGGCGTGGTGTACTGCCAAGAGTGCATCGCACGCCAATTGCAGGGTGCCGGCGTCACGCCGCCCGCGCCGGGTTGGAACCCGGAGGTAGCGCCGGGAAGTCCGTTGCCGCCTCTCGGCAGCCTGCCGCCGCTGCCCGGAACCCCTCCCTTTCCACCGCCTGTTCACGGCAGTCCCCACCCCGGCGTGGCGTTGGCCCTGGGTCTGATTCCCGGAGTGGGCGCCATTTATAACGGTCAGTACTTCAAGGCCGTTCTGCAGGTGGTGGTATTTGCCGTCCTGATTGAACTTTCCAACGGCAATTTTCTTGGACCGATGTTCGGCATCGGCACCGCCGCCTTCTACTTCTACATGGTGCTGGACTCGTACCGCACGGCCCGAGCGTTGCAATATGGCCAGCCGGTGGAAGAGATTCCAGGCTTTGGCCAGGTGCATTTCAATGCCCCGCTGGGAGCGATGGTGCTGATCGGGCTGGGAACCCTTGGACTGTTGAAGAGCATGGGCGTTTTCGAGTGGGGTTCATCGCGGCTGTTTGGTCCGGCGGTGCTGATTGCGCTGGGGGTGTATCTGCTGCAGCGGCAACGTACACGGGTGTAAATCGATCGAGGAGGAACAGAATGCTGACCGCCATTGCATGGTTGGAAGTGCCGACGCCGGAGCAATTGGAGCTGATGATTCCGTTTGTGGCGCTGATGGTCGGGTTGGCCATTGCCGTGACGATCGCCATCGCGATTGCCCACGTCAAGGTGCGACACAAGGAGGTGGAGCGCGACGTGCTCGTGCACCGCCTCGCTTACGAACAGAGGATGAAGGAACTGGAGATCGAGGCCCTGCGGCTGCGAGCCGTGGACACCGCCCAGCGCTGAACCCGGCTGTCGCGGCTGTCGGTTTGCCGGAGTGCCGGCGTCGTCATTCTTGAGGCTGAGGGAGAGATCATGAACATGTCACCACAGTGCACCTGCCAATCCTGTCGGACACGCGGTCTGCTAGGCCCGATCGTGCTGATCACGCTGGGCGTGCTGTTCGCATTGCAGGCCTATGCGGGGCACCCATTCGACAGGACGTGGCCGATTCTGCTGATCGTGATCGGGGTGGTGAAGATCCTGCAGCGCGTGGCGCCCACTACCGGCCATCAGGACCTGTTAACCCCGCCCGGACCGCCGCGTTAAGGGGAACTTCGGCGCCCGGTTTCCGTACGGCAACAGTAGCGGAGCTCCCTCATGTTCCATCGTTCTGGATCCATCGTCGGCCCGGTCGTCCTGATCGTTGTCGGGGCGGCATTTTTACTGCGCGACCACTTTCCCGGCTTGGCGTTCGGCCAACTGTTTCTGCGTTACTGGCCGGTATTGCTGATTCTCTGGGGCCTGATCCGGCTGGTGGAGTTCTATACCGCACCGGCCGGACAGGCACGAAGCGGCCTGAGCACGGTCGAGGTTTCGCTCCTGTTGGTTGGGTTTCTTCTGCTGGGCTTTATCGCTTTCACCATGCGGGTCAGCCATTCCGAGTTCGGGCATGAGCTCGGCATTGACGGCGGGGGTTTCGGCAAATGGGGTGGGGACTGGATGCAGGAGCGGTTTCCGTTCTCGGCCAAATTGCAGCAAACGCTCAAACCAGGCGAGGCGCTCTGGATTCAAGGTCAACGCGGCGACGTGGTGATCCTGCCTTCTGGCGATGGCCAGCTCAATCTGGAGGCAAGTGATCAGGTGGCGGGAAGCACCCGTAATGATGCCCAGAACCTCTTCCAGCGCTCTCAGCCGGTGTTGCGAGAGGACGGCGGACACTATGTCCTGCAACCGGCCGGCAACGAGAACGAGGCGATCACCGCCAACCTACGGCTGCAGGTTCCGCCGACCACGCCCATCCAGGTCGAGGTTGGACGGGGTGATCTGCAACTGAGCGGCTGGAAAGCTGCGGTGTCGCTGAGCACGCAGCGGGGTGCGGCAACGGTCAATGACGTTCAGGGCGACGTACACGTCAGCGCCCACCACGACAGCGTCCGGGTGGAACGGGTGTCGGGTCGCGTCGAGATCGACGGCAATGGAGATGACGTGACGCTGGCCGACATTCAGGGGCCGGTGACGTTGAGCGGCGATTTCTCCGGCAGCTTCAGCTTGGAACGACTCGCTCAGGGCCTGCAGTTTACCTCGAGCCGCAGCCAATTGAGCGCCGCAGGACTCTCGGGCTCGCTGACCGGCGATCGCAGTGCGATGCGGATTGATTCGGTGGACCGCCTGAGTTTCGACACCAGGGACAAGGAAATTGAGGTGAACCACTTTCGCGGGGCGCTGCACGTGCGCAATGCGCACGGATCGGTGAGCGTCACCAGCGACACGGTTCCGCAGGAGCCGCTGGAAATCGTGACCAGCCAGGGGGAGATTAGCCTGACGCTGCCCGCCGCCAGCGAGTTCGCACTTGATGCAAGCGCCCGCCGCGGCAGCATCGAGAGCCAGTTTCCGGTGACGGTCAACGACGATGGCCATCTCGCCCAGGCGCACGGACGCGTGGGCAGCAAGGGTCCGCAGATTACGCTCGAGACGAGCGATAGCACCATCACGCTGCGGAAGGCTGGAAACGGCGGATGAGGGAGGGCGCGCCGACGCGATTCCCGCCTGGACGTCGCGCCGGCGTCCGGGCTTTTCTAGAGCGCGTCCAATGCCTGGGCCAGGTCGGCCTGTAAATCTTCCACATCTTCGAGTCCGACCGAGATGCGAACCATGCCATCGGTCAGCCCAATGGCGGCGCGTCCTTCGGCCCCGAGGGCGGCGTGGGTCATGCTGGCGGGGTGCGAAATCAGGGTCTCGACTCCCCCCAGACTTTCCGCAAGAGAGCAGAGCCGCACGCGGCGCAGCACCCGGTTGGCGTTCTCAAGCGAGCCGGTTTCGAAGGTGATCAGCGCTCCGAAGCCGCTCATCTGACGTTGCGCCAGCGCATGTTGCGGGTGTGACACGAGCCCCGGATAGAACACGCGCCGCAGCTTGGGATGTGCGGCGAGATACTCCGCAATCCGACGACCATTGGCGTCATGTTGCCGCATGCGCACGGCGAGTGTCTTGATGCCGCGCAGTAGCAGGAAGCACTCGAAGGGGCTGAGAATGCCACCCATGGACTTCTGCAAAAAGCGGAACGCTTCGGCCTGTTCGGGCTTGGTGGCAATCACCACGCCGCCCAACCCGTCACTATGCCCGTTGAGGAACTTCGTGGTGGAGTGCATTACCAGGTCGGCGCCCAGCTCCAGCGGACGCTGGAAATAGGGGCTCATGAAGGTGTTGTCGACCGCCAACTCGACCTGGTGAGCATGGGCAAGATCGGCAAGAGCGCGGATGTCGGATATCTCCATCAGCGGATTGGTCGGGGTCTCAATGAACAGCAGTTTGGTGTTGGACTGGAAGGCGCTTGCCACGGCGTCGAGCTGGGTGGTGTCAACGTAGGTGAACTGCAGTCCGAAGTGCGCCATGACCTGGTTGAAGAGGCGCGGCGTGCCGCCGTAGACGTTGCGTGCGCAGAGGACGTGGTCGCCGCTCCGCAGGCGCATCACCAGGGCCTGAATCGCCGCCATGCCGGAGGCGAAGACATGCGCCGTGCTTCCGCCTTCGAGAGCGGCGAGGTTGTCTTCCAGCGCCGTGCGGGTGGGATTGCTGACGCGCGAGTATTCGTAGCCCTTGTTCTTGCCGATCTCCTCCTGCACGTAGGTGGAAGTGGCGTAGATGGGGACGTTGACCGCCCCGGTGGTTGGATCGGGGCTTTGGCCGGCGTGGATGGCGAGGGTGGAGAAGCGCATAACGGTTCAGGATTGACGGTTGACCACAACGCGACCTGGGCGGGGGTTAATCGCCGGCCGACTCCGGTTCGCCGGTAAATATGCCTTTGCTGAGGTAGCGCTCGGCGCCGTCAGGGACAATGGTGAGGACGCGTTTTCCCGGGCCGAGGTACAGCGCTTCCTGCAGCGCGGCGTAAACGTTGGCGCCTCCCGAACCGCCGGCCAGCACCCCTTCGAGACGCGCCAGCTTGATCACCGTGCCGAAGGCATTGGCATCCGACACGGCCACGATGTCGTCGGCCAGTGTGCCGTCGAACGTTTTCGGGATGAAGGAGACGCCGATCCCCTCAACGCGGTGCGGTTTGGGAATGCCACCGCGCAAAATCGAACCCTCCGGCTCAACCACAATGGCGCGCAAATGGGGAATGCGTTCCTTCAAGTAACGCGCCACGCCGGTGAATGTGCCGCCCGTGCCGACGCCGATCACGACGGCATCGAGATTTCCCTCCATCTGCTGGTAAATCTCCGGCGCGGTGGTTTCGTAGTGAAAATCGGGATTGGAAGGGTTCTCGAACTGCTGCGGAACGTACGAATTGGGAATGGTGGCGGCGAGAGCGTGGGCGCGGCGGATGGCTCCCTGCATGCCCTCTTCACTCGGGGTGCGGATGACTTGCGCCCCCAAGGCGGCCATGACGTGGACCTTTTCCGCGCTGAAGCGTTCCGGGACGCAGACGATGACGGTATAGCCGCGGGCGACTCCGATCATCGCCAGCCCGATGCCGGTGTTGCCGGCGGTGGGCTCGATGATGGTGCTGCCCGGACGCAGATGGCCAGCGCGTTCCCCTGCCTGAATCAGGCCGATGGCGGTGCGGTCCTTGATGCTGCCGCCTGGGTTCATGTACTCCAGCTTGGCGTAGACCTCCGCCGCGCCGGGAGGGACCAAAGCGTGCAGATGAAGGACCGGGGTGGCGCCCACGAGATCCATCACGGATTCGACGACGGGGAGAACTGAAGTCATGGCAGTAATGATTCTAGGACATCGTCCGCACTGCCACCGACCGGTCGGACGCTGGCGCGTCGGCCAGACCGGGGCTTCCCAGCCCAGCGCCGCAAGGAACGCGCTGGGGTGGGAAGCCCCCGGCGCGCTGCCGTTGGTCGCGCTCCAGCATGTCGGGAAATTGCCAACACGTAACCCCTTGCTGCATCGGGTCTGACGGCACCGGACTCGCCCCAGGGAGTTTGCGGACCGCTTGATGGCTCGGGCCGCCTGCGGCTCCGCCTGCCGCGTGAGGCGACTCGGCGCATGCCTCGATTCGTTATACTCAGCGCAGTTTTATGACGGCTTTCCTTGCTGCACGGATCGCGGAGCGGCAGCGTCGCACAGCGCGGCGACTCGCTTGGGTGGTTGGAGTGACAGGGCTACTTTTGAGCCTGTCGATAGCGGGGGTGGGCGCCGTTCCGAACGATTTGCCCAGTCCGGGCTGGGCGTCGGGAATCGGCCTGATTCTTCCATTCGAAAATCGATCGTCGGAACCCAACTTGGACTGGATGGGGGAGAGCTTCGTTGAAACCTTGAGCGATGCGCTGCAAGGCAGTGGCGTCGAGGTGCTCAGCCGTGGGGAGCGCGGCGCGATGTTCGCCCAGGAAGGGGTGCCTGCAAACGCGCCCCTGAGTCGAGCGACGCTAATCCATCTGGCCGGCGATGTGGACGCACGCTGGCTGGTGACGGGGTGGTATGCCTACGACGGGCGGCAGTTCCGGACCGGGGCCGAGGTGCTGAATCTGGAGCGGATGCACCTCACCACGCTGATGCCGCAATCGGGATCCCTGGCGGACTTGCAGAAGCTGCAAAGTGCAGTGGGTTGGGAGGTCCGCCAGCAGATCGATCCGGAGACTGCAGCGAAAACGGTTGCGCCCCCGGCGATCGCCTTGTCAGCTTACGAGAATTACGTGCGCGGGGTAACGGCGCCGACCACCAAGCTGCAAGCTCAGTATCTGCGCGAAGCCGTGCTACTGCAGCCCAACTATGATCGCGCCCTGTTTCGCCTGGGACAGCGATCGCTTGAGGACCGGCAGCCCGCGGCGGCCCTCGCCTGGCTTGCCAAGGTGTCGTCCCGCAGTCCGGATTACCCACAGGCGCAGTTCCTCGCCGGGCTGGCGGCGACCGACGCCGGCCAGTATGCCCGGGCGGCGCAGGCCTTCGAGGGGCTGGCCCATGATCTACCCCTGCCGGCGGTCCTGAACAACCTGGGACTGGCGGAGGCACGGCAAGGGAAACCCGATGCGTTGGACTGGCTGGAGCGCGCTCATCGCCAAGCCCCTGGCGACGTTGCCGTGGCCGGGAATCTGGCGGCGGCCGAGTATCGGCTGGGGCAGCCGGAAGCGGCGCGGGAGCTGCTGCAGCGGACGACCGCCCGTACCGCTGAGATGGACGAGTTGCTGCAACATCTGAACCATGCCGCCGGCCTGCCGGTGGATGCGCGCTTGGTGGAACAGGTCGAGGTGTTGGAGCGGGACTTTTCGCCCTCCGAGTTCCGCGCCATGGAGGCAGTAATGCTGCAGTTTGACCGTAGCCGCGCCGCCCGGCTGGAGGAGGGGGATCAGCGCGCCTTTCATTTGCGACAGGCGGAACAATTTCTGGCACAGGGAGCGCTGGCCGGAGCGGAACAGGAGTTCCGGGCTATGCTGCAGGTTCAGGCCGCTGCCGGCAGCGAAGATGAAGGTGGGCGGGCATGGTTGGGTCTGACGCGTGTTGCCTTGGCACGACGGGATTGGACGGCGGCGCAGAGTAACGCGGCGCAGGCCGCACTCCTCGGTTCAGAAACGATCCAAGCGCAGGCACATGTTCTGCTGGCGCGGGTCGCGCTGGCACAGGGGCGTTACGAAACGGCGCAGAATGAGCTGACAACCGCTCTCCACCTCGTCCCCGGCCTGCCGGACGCGCTGACCGTCGAGCAGCAGATGGCGCACGCGAAGCGACCGCCGCACTCCTGAGACGAGGCGGGCGGGGGGACGGGTGGGTGCTGCGGCGCCTTTCGCCAGCAGCAAGGTCTTGTATGACAGCACGCAAATCGGCATGCAGGACGGGGCGATGGCGGCTTGGACTGATCCTGCTGGTCGTCGGGTTGCCGGCGGCACTGGCGGCGCCGCAGCCGCTGGTGGTGCTGGTGCCGTTGGACGGCATCGTGCAACCGGTGGCCGCCGAGCACGTCAGCCGGGGACTGCATTTCGCAGCGGAGCACGGCGCGGCAGCCGTGGTTCTGGAACTCAGCACTCCTGGCGGCTTGGACACCTCCATGCGCGCGATCATTGCCGCCATCCTGGCTTCGCCGGTGCCGGTGATCGGTTATGTCGGTCCGAGCGGCGCACGCGCCGCTTCCGCGGGCTTCTACATTCTGGAGAGCTGCGATGTGGCGGCCATGGCGCCCGGCACCAACACCGGGGCGGCACACCCGGTGCTGCTCAACGGCGAACCGGATCGTGTGATGGCGGACAAGATGCAGAACGATGCCGCCGCTTTCATGCGCTCGCTCGCCCAGCAGCGCCACCGCAACCTTGGACTGGCACAGAACGCGGTGCTGCAGAGTCAGTCATTTACCGAGGAGGAGGCGTTGCAGGGCGGCCTAATCGATCTCGCCGCCTCTTCGGTCGACGAACTGCTGCACAACCTGAATGGGCGCACCATCACGCGACCCGACGGGCATGCCCTGCGCCTTGAGTTGGCTGGTGCGCAGGTGACGGAGTTTCCTCTCAGCCTGCGGGAGCGCATGCTGGACCTCGACCCCAGCATGGCTTTCATGCTGCTCTCCGCCGGGATCTTCTGTCTGCTGGTGGAGTTCACCCATCCTGGCGCAGTGCTGCCGGGCGTGGTCGGCTTGCTTGCGGTTGTCATCGCGCTGTTTGTGCTTTCGGTGTTTCCGATCAACGGGGCGGCGGCGGGATTGCTGCTGCTGGGGGTGGGAATGATGGCGGCGGAGGCGAAGTTCCCCTCGCATGGTATTCTCGCCGCCGGCGGGGTGGTGGGCATGACGCTGGGTGCCGTCCTGTTGATCGACAGTCCGATCCCGGAAGTCCGCATCGGTTGGGCCGCTGCCTTGGGAGTGGCGCTCCCGATGGCAGGCATCACGCTGGTGCTCTTGCGGCTGGTACTGCGGGCGCGCCGCGCCAAGGTGATCAGCGGACCAGAAGGATTGATAGGGCTGGAGGGCGAGGTGCAGTCAACGCTGGCGCCCGAGGGTTGGGTATTCATCCAAGGGGCGCTGTGGCGGGCACGCAGCACGACCCCCGTTGCGGCAGGCAGTCGCGTGCGGGTGCGGGCAGTAGATGGTTTGGTCCTGGATGTCGAGCCGCAGGACGACCCGCATGACCAGCGCCCGGACGCCGTGGAGAGACTGATCTAACTGAAGTATTGACGTAGCGAGGTTCGCACCTCGGAGAAAAACCTATGGATCCGTTCACAATCGTCGCGGTAGTCATCGTCGCGCTTTTTGTCATGTCCGCCATCAAGGTGGTGCCGGAGTACGAGCGCGTGGTGGTATTTCGCCTCGGGCGCTTGTTGGGGCAGCCCAAGGGGCCGGGCCTGGTGCTGATCTTTCCGATTATCGACCGCATTAACCGGGTGTCCATGCAGATCGACACGCTGGATGTGCCACCGCAGGACATCATCACGCGCGACAACGTGACCGCCAAGGTCGCGGCGGTGGTGTTTTACAAGGTGGTGGACGCGCGCCGGGCGATCGTCGAGGTCAAAGACTTCCGCTTCTCGACCTCGCAGTTCGCCCAAACAACGTTGCGTTCGGTGCTGGGCGAGGTGGAACTGGACGAACTGCTGTCCTCGCGCGAAAAGGTCAAGACGCGCGTGCAGGAGATTCTCGACCTGCACACCGACCCGTGGGGCATCAAGGTGACGGCAGTGGAGATCAGGTCGGTGGACCTGCCCGACAACATGCAGCGCGCCATCGCCAAGCAGGCAGAGGCGGAGCGCGAAAAGCGGGCCAAGATCATTCACGCCGAGGGCGAGTTTGCCGCCTCGGAACGCCTGGCGGAGGCATCCAAGATCATGGCAACGCAACCGATTGCCCTGCAATTGCGTTATCTTCAAACTCTGACTGAGATCGGGATCGAGAAAAACACCACCATCGTCTTCCCGGTGCCGATCGACATGATTGAAGCACTTTGGAAGAAGGCGACAGGAAACGGGGCCGCTTAATGCCAGTGGGAGAAGGAAGCGGGCGGGAACCGCGCCGCGCGAAGGGACGGGACTACCAAGTCGAGTTGGGCACGACCGGGCTGCTGGCCCTGTTTTGTTCCTTGGCGGTCATGTGCGGCGTGTTTTTTGCCTTTGGCTATACGCTCGGCAAGCACGCCATACCCGCGACGTTTTCGCTGGGCAGCAACGACAACAATGGCGGCCCGAGTACGGGCTTGGACAAGCCCGCGCCGGGGACGCCGCAGCCCGTGCCGGTGATTCCAATCCCTGCGGCGAATTCCGAGGTGCAGCCGCCCAACCCGGCCGATCTGACCGCGGCTGAAGACAGCGCTCCGTCGTCCAGCTTGCAGCCGGGTGCCGGAACCGACGCTGGGTCCGCGGCGGGCACCGCTGCACCCGACGCAACGCTCAAGCCGGCCAAGCCCAAGGCCGCTAAACCGGGGAGTCCATCACCCGGGAATGCCGCCACGACCTCGGCTTCCGCCCTGATGCCCGCCGACGGCGCTCGCGCGTCTGGAAGCGGCAGTTACTCGGTGCAGGTCTTTGCCGGAACCAAGGAAGGCGATGCCAAGGCGCTGGCGGCGGCGCTAAAAGGGAAGCAGTATCCCGTGTTCATCTTGCGCCCCGGGCAGGTCAATGGCGATCAACTCTACCGCGTTCAAGTAGGACCTTTTGCCAGCGTGACCGAAGCCGAGGCCACTCGGAGTCACCTGACCGCAGACGGCTATACCGCCATTTTGAAGCATTAAAGCCGCTTTCCGGCGATGCGGTGGTCGGACACGTCGCCCGCCTACGAACATCGGGCGCGAGCCGACCCGGACGCCACGGGTCGTCCGCATTGTCTGGATCGTCTACCACATACTGCCATGCTTCCCGGCGCGATGATTCTTGCCGCGGTTCAACACGCCGGAGGTGCGGTTCCGTTTGCGCAGTTCATGGAGTTGTGTCTCCATCATCCCGAAGCCGGTTATTACACGCGGGGTGATGCGGTGTTCGGTCGGGGCGGGGATTTCTACACCGCGAGCGACCTGGGCGCGGTCTATGGACGTCTGATGTGCAGGGCGTTCGAGGCCGAGTGGAGACGCCTGGGAGCTCCCGCCCATTTTCAGGTCGTGGATGCCGGCGCGGGTCGCGGCGCTTTTGCCGCCGACGTTCTCCAATGGGGCGTCCGCCACCATCCCGAATGGAGCACGGCCCTGCACTACGTCCTTTTGGAACGCAGCCCCGCCCTGCGCGCGCAGCAGCAGCAAGTGCTGGCGAACGTGGATGCGTCCCGCTACTCGCTGGCGTCCAGCTTGGACGCCGTTCCGGAGGCGGAGGCAGGATGCATTCTGGCCAACGAGTTCTTTGACGCTCTGCCGATTGATCTTTTCAGCCGTGGCGAGCGCGGGCTGGTGCGCGCCTGGGTCGAGGTGACGGCAGGGGAGGGGCTGGAACTGGCGTGGCGTGCCGCCGATGCCGACATGCTGGAGAGTGCGCGGTGCGCGCTGCGCCCAATGCATGGGGAAGATGTGGTCGAGGCCGCCGCCGATGCTCCCCACTGGGTGGGAGGCTTGCTCGGTAAAGTACGGCAGGGAGCGCTCTTCGTCGTGGATTACGGCTACATGGAAAGCGAGTGGGAACGTTACCGCCAAGGAACGTTGCGGACGTTCCGTCGCCATCAGGTTGGCGCGGACCCCTTGCAGCGACCAGGCGAACAAGACCTGACGGCGCACGTGAATTTTACTGCGCTCGTCCGTGCCGCCGGACCAGAGGTCGAGGCGGCACGGCTTTGCACACTACACGAGTTTTTGCGGTCCTTGGGCGAGTCGGATGCTTTTGCCGGACTGTTCGCGGATCTTCGGATGCCTGCCGAGCGCGTCAAACGCGGTCTGCAACTCCGTCATCTGGTCTCACCGGCGGGCCTGGGCGAGGCTTTTCAGGTGCTGGTGCTGCGGCGCGCGGGGCGCTGAGCGGGCCACCCCTCGTCGGTCTGCGATCGGCTTTGCTTCCTCACCGAGATGTCCCCCGGCTTATACTTGTGAATGGCGGCGTTCATTCAGGTTTCGACTCATGTTTGAGATCAAGGTCGAGGAGACGTTTGCGGCGGGACACGCCTTGCGCGGCTATCGCGGCAAGTGCGAGAACCCGCACGGTCATAACTACCGCGTGCAGGTGCGGGTGGTGGGGGAACAGTTGAATGCCATCGGCCTGCTGGATGACTTCAAGGATCTCAAGCACGACTTGCGGGAACTCTCGGAGGGTCTCGATCACCAGTATTTGAACGACCTGCCGGCATTTACGACCGTGAATCCCTCGGCGGAAAACATGGCCAAGTTCTTTTACGATGGCCTGCAGAGTCGCGTAGGGGGACGATCCGCGACGGTGCGTGTGGCTTCCGTCACGGTCTACGAAACCGACATCACGGCCGCTACTTATTGGGAATAGAAGCGGGTGGTCTTCCGGCCCGTTCGCCACGATGCCGCAAGGGGTTGCGCGACTCTCGATGGGGCGACAAGGGCGCGAAAGACCGATCGAGGCCGGCGATGCAAATCACCGAGATTTTTCACTCCATTCAAGGTGAGTCTTCCCACGCCGGGCGGCCGTGCGTGTTCGTTCGATTGACGGGATGCAACCTGCGCTGCCAGTGGTGCGATACGGAGTATTCCTTCCATGGCGGCCGGCGGCAGGCGGTCGATGAGGTGTTGGCTGCCATCCGCGCGTTCCCGAGCCGTCTGGTGGAAATTACCGGGGGAGAGCCGATGCTGCAAGGGCCGGAGGTTTGTAAGCTGGCGGAGCGGCTGCTGGCCGAGGGCTACGCCGTGCTGCTGGAAACCAGCGGAGAGCGCGACTTAAGCCAGTTGCCTGCCGGGGTGGTCAAAATCGTGGACGTCAAATGTCCCGGCAGCGGAGAAGGCGACAGCTTTCATATGGGCAACCTGCCGCTGTTGACCCCAACCGACGAGGTCAAGTTTGTCCTGACGGATCGCGAAGACTACGAGTTTGCCCGCGACTTCGTCCAACATCATGCGCTCACACAACGGTGTGGGAACGTGCTTTTCTCGCCCGCCTTTCGTAAGGATGCGGCCGGCGAGCGCAGCGCTTCCCAGTGTTTATTGGACCCGCGTCGTCTGGCGGAGTGGATCCTGGAGGATGGCTTAACCGTGCGCCTGAGCCTGCAGATTCACAAGTTCATCTGGGATCCGGCGTTGCACGCCGTGTGAGGAGATCATGTCGCCGGAAATGCCGGAACCTACACGTCATCACGACGACAAAACGCGGCAGGACGCCGCTCCCACGGTACGCAAGTGCCTGACGGTGGTGCTCTTGAGCGGCGGGATGGACAGTTGTGTGTGCGCCGCGCTGGCTGCCCGGGAAGGATCGCCTGCCTTCCTCCATGTTGCCTACGGGCAGCGCACCGAGGCTCGGGAGCGGCAGGCATTCGAGGCGATGGCTGCGTACTATGGCGTGGAGCAAAAGCTGGTGGTGCAGGCTGCAGCCCTGACGCAGATCGGGGGCTCGGCATTGACGGATTCCCGGCTGGCGGTTCCGGAATCAGGAATTCAGGAACAGACGATTCCCATCACTTACGTTCCCTTTCGCAACGCGCATTTCCTGGCTGCGGCTGTATCCTGGGCCGAGGTCATCGGGGCGAAGCGCATCCTGATTGGGGCGGTGGAGCAGGACAGTTCCGGGTATCCGGACTGCCGGCCGCGATATTATGAGGTGTTCAACCAATTAATCGCCGTGGGGACCAAGGCGGGCGGGATCGTGATCGAGACTCCCCTGATTCGGCTCTCAAAGGCGGAGATTGTGCGCCTTGGCCTTGAAGTTCAGGCACCGCTTCAACTATCGTGGTCGTGTTACCAAGGGTCTGAGCGGGCCTGTGGTCGCTGCGACAGTTGCCGGTTGCGCTTGCAAGCCTTTGCCCAAGCCGGCGTACCCGACCCCATACCGTACGCCGTCCCAATTTCAGTCGTTCCCTGAGGGCAGGGAGCCAGGAGACAAGTCACTATGCCGCGTGTTCAAAAGGGCGTTTTCCAATCCATGCTTGCGATCCTCGCGCTAGGCCTGTTTGCGGCTTTGCCCGCCATGGGACAGCTGAGTGCGATGACCGGGACCTGCACCGATGTTCACGGGGCGCCATTGGCAGGAGCAACGGTCTCGATTGACCGCCAAGACATCAGTGGGCACTACGCGTTGAAGACGGACAAGAAGGGCCATTTCGGCCATTACGGTCTGCCGCTTGGGACCTACAACGTGACTCTGCTGGGAAGTGACGGCACGGCGCTCTTCAACCTGAAGGGGATCCGCACCCACTTGGGCGATCCGACCGTAGTGGACATCGACCTCAAGAAAGAGGCTGCTGAGTCTGCCGCGATAGCAAACGGAAAAGGGCCCTTGCCAGCCGGCCTATCCAAGGAACAGGTCGAGCAGATGGCGAAGGCGCAAAAGCAGGATCAGGCTGCCCGAGCTGCCAATCAGAAGATCGGCAAGCTGAACCAGATGCTGACCGAAAACACGGCCATGCAGAAGGCGGGGCAGTGGGAGCAGGCAGCGCAGTTGATGGAACAGGCCATTGCGCTGGATCAGACGCATGACATCATTTTTTTCAAGCTTGGTCAGGACTACTCGGGCGCCAAGCAGTACGAAAAGGCGGTGGACGCGCTGCAGAAGGCGATCGCGCTGAAGCCGACCGAGGCGGCCTATCACATTGAACTGGGGAGTGCTCTGGCCAAGGTCGGGAAAGCGCAGGACGCCACGGCAGAATACGATAAGGCGGTGCAGCTTGATCCGACCGAGGCCAAGCTGGCTTACTTCAACGAAGGGATTGTCCTGTATAACCAGAGCAAGCTGGACGATGCCGCGAACGCCTTCGACAAGGCCATCAAGGCCGATCCGACCAATGCCGAGGCGTGGTACTTGAAGGGCATGTCCATGCTCAACAAAGCCACCTTGGACCCCAAGACGCAAAAGGTCACCCCGCAGCCTGGAACCCTGGAGGCCTTCGAGAAGTACCTTGAGCTCTCGCCCAACGGTCCCAATGCCGCAACCGCAAAAGCGACCCTGGAACAGCTAAGCGAAAGCGTCGCAACCACGTTCAGCAAGAAGAAGAAATAAAAATGGCGTAAATGAAACGAAAACACGGCTGACGGAGGGAGCACCTCCGTCAGCCGTGTTTTTTTGTCGCACGCCAACCACCCTCGACGAGCGCTCTAGCGCAGGGCTGCGGCCGAGGGAGTGACACGGATTCCGGAGTTGAGGTGGAAGGTCACCACATCTTCCGGACCGATGCGCACTTGCGCCGGCTTGGTCAGCACTTCGGCTGCCGTGCCCGCTCCGGCACCGGTAGCGGCGCCGATCGCAGCGCCCTTGCCGTGCCCGGCGATGGCGCCGATCAGGGCTCCGAGTCCGGCTCCGCCGCCAATCACCTCGGCGTTGCGTTTGCCGCGGCTTGCCGCGCGCTGGCTCCAGGTATTCGAGTGAATGGAGTAGCTGCGCCCGTTGAAGCTGATCTGCGCAAGGCTGAGGCTGAGCTCCGATGCTCCCCTGATGTGGCCTGCCGACATGGCATTGACCACCGAACCCTGCACACTGGCTCCACGGGGAATAGCGACCCGACCATTCACCGCTACCGGCGAAGCGACTTCACCGCTGAACGTATCGCCCGCCGCAACCGTGTTCGAGGCGATGGGCTGGTTCAAGCGGACGGGAATTGCGGTTCCGGCCGGAACATCAACCATGGCGGCGCTGGCCATGCGCGTGCTCGTGCCGGAATTGCCGCTGCCGGACGGGAAAGATTGCGTCGGTTGACTGCTCGGCCGCGTCATACGATGCGAGCTGGAATGCGCGACGGAGGTGTTCTCCATGGGAGCCGCGGTCGGCGCAACTTCGGTTTTCTGCGTGCCAATCTGGTTCACGACCTTGCTCACGCCCGGCGCATTGGCGTCATTTTCCGCCGCGATACGCTGCGCTTCGGTGGCCGTGGTACCGGTCAGGGTGACCACTCCGTCCTTGACGTTGGCCGTAATCGCTTGTCCCTGCAGTTGAGGATCGGCGGCGATCCGAGTTTGAACAGTACCCGCTAATTCCTGGTCCTGTGAACTGGTTTTGGTGCAGCCGATGGTGAGACCCAGCCCGGCCACGAGTGCGGCCACGCCCAAAACGGTCCAAGTGCGAAATATTTTTACCATGCCAAGCTCCTCTATATCCTCTGCAACGTCTCGCGCTACGGCAAGACTGCGACAAAAGTACAGTAGTAGTGGATACCGTTGGCCGCAAAAAGGTTGCCCCCAGCGAACGGGATGCAGGGCGCCACCCTCATGGGCGCTTGACGATGCCCAATTTGGGCGCAGAATAAGATCATCTTGATCCGCATCTGGATCGATCGGGCCAAGGCGTCGCCATACTCCGGCAGCGCTTTGGCCCCTTAAAATGGTGGCGGCTTGACGGTTGGCGTTGCGCCAACGCAGGGCTCTTCCTCGGGGTTGAACGGTCAATCGCCGACTGTTTTACACTGCTCATTCGCGCAGCCGGTTCAGCACTCAGCCTATGACGACCAGTTGGTACGCCCGCGCCATTCTGCGCTGGGAACGAGAGCTCAATAGCCGGGATCCGCATCGAGTGGTGCGTCCGTTTGAGTGGGGTTGGGAGTGGCTGCGTGCCACCCCGATTGACGGCTTGCCGCAGCGGTCGGCGGAACTGAACCTGGAAGCGCTGCAGGGCTGGACGGAACGGGCCCTGAGTTCCAGCGACGTGTTCTTTTCCTATCCGCGGGTCCGCGATTATCGCTTGGTGGGCGATCGGCTGCAGTTCTCGTCTCCGATTCCCAGCCCCTACCCGGAGAACCAGACGGTGCACGCGCGCTGGTTTCCCGCGGACCACCGCGGAGGGCGGAAGCGCGCCGTGGTGGTCTTGCCGCAATGGAACTCGGACGGCGAGGGCCACATGGGGCTGGGGCGTCTTTTCCAGCGGTTCGGGGTCTCGGCGCTGCGTATGAGTCCTCCGTATCACGATGTGCGTATGCCCGGCGACTTGAAGCGGGCGGAGTATACCGTGGACAGCAATGTTGGACGGACGATTGCGGCGGCGCGCCAGGCGGTCTGTGACGTACGCGCCTGTCTGGATTGGCTGGAAGACCAGGGATATGAGTCCTTGGGGGTGATGGGAACCAGCTTGGGTTCGTGCTACGCCTTCCTGACGACGTGTCATGATGCGCGACTGCGGGTCAACGCTTTCAATCACGTATCGGCGTATTTTGGCGACGTGGTCTGGACCGGAATCTCCACGCGTCACGTCAAGGCGGGGCTTGCGACGCACCTCGGACAGGATGCATTGCGGGAGGCTTGGCGAGTGATCAGCCCGTTCAGCTACTTGAACAAGCTGGCGAAGCCGGAGTATCTCGACGGTGGAGCCCATGCGAAGCGGCACCTGCTGGTTTACGCCCGTTACGACCCGACGTTCCTGCCGGAGTACTCGCGCGACGTCCTGGCGGCCTTCCGCCGGCTGCAGATTCCGCACCAATCCGTCGCACTGCCCTGCGGGCATTACACCATCGGACGCTGGCCGTTCAAGGTCGTCGACGGCTACACGCTGACGCGGTTTCTTTGCCGCTGGCTGTAAACGGTCCGATGCCTTGATTCGCGCGAGTTTCAGGGATGATCGGCCAGCGCGGCGCGGACACCGGACAGCAGATTGCCCGGCGTGAACGGCGGCCATAGCCGGGTTCCGAGGCGCCACCCTGGCGCTGAATGGTACGCCGCAGACCTGCGAGTTGCGACGAAGTTATGTCGTAGGCAGGCGGCCGGGCGCCGAATCCAATTGCTTCGACGCGCTGATTGCGGTGGCGGCCGGTGCGGCCGGTAAAGTGAAATAAAACGTCGCCCCCTCGCCGGCTCGTGCCTCGACCCAGATGCGACCGCCATGGCGTTCGACGATTCTCTGGCAGATGGCCAGTCCGATTCCCGTGCCGGGGTACTCCGTCCGGGGGTGCAGGCGCTGGAAGATGCGAAAGATACGGTCAGAGTATTGCGGCTCGAGCCCGATGCCGTTGTCACGCACGGTGAAGCGCCACTCGACGCCGACCTGTTTGGCCATCACATGAACCTCGGGTGTGCGGGCACTGCGGAACTTAATGGCATTGCCGATGAGGTTCTGAAACACCTGATCCAATTGCGACGGATCGGCGAGCACAACAGGCAGCGGCTCCACTTCGAGGCGGGTTGCGCTTTCTTCCAGCGCGAGATGAAGGTTGCAGCGCACCCGTGCCAGAACCTGGTTGCAATCCACGGGCACGGGATCGCGGTGATGGGTGCTGACGCGCGAATAGGCCAACAGATCCGCGAGCAGGACCTGCATGCGGGCGGTGCCATCCACGACAAAGCCGATCAGTTCGTTTTCTTCGGGATTGAGTCGGGGTTGCAAGCGGTCAGCCAGCAACTGGGTGAAGCTGGTGACGGTGCGCAAGGGCTCCTGCAGGTCATGTGAGGCGGCGTACGCGAACTGCTGCAGTTCGGCGTTGGAGCGGGCAAGCTCCTCGCGAGCCAGCACGTTCTCGGTGTTTTCAAGGGCAATGCCCACCGTGCCAACGATCTGTTCCGCAGCGTCCCGTAAAGGTTCCAGATGACATTGATAGGAATGTGGTGGGAACCGCACCTCGTAGCTGACCCGCTCGCCGCGCAGGGCGCGTCGGTGCATGTCGCGAATCAGCGCGACATCGGAAGCATTCTGAATCACATCCTCGAGAGCGACGCCCAGCAAGGCGTTCGGAAGCCGTCCCGTCGCGTTGTGAGTGGCGCCGGAGACGGAGGTAAAACGCAGATTGGTGTCCGTCGTCCAGAGGGCGGCGGGCATCTGCTCCAGCAGGATCTGCAGGTGTTCGTCCTTGTCCCGCAGAGCTTGTTCGGTCCGCTTGCGGTCCGTAATGTCAATCAGCGTGCCCTCGATGACGGGTTCATCGCCGGTGTCCGACGGCACCAACTGCGCGTTGGCCAGGACCCAGCGCAGTTCGCCGTTCCGGCGGCGTATCTGTATCTCCACTTCGTTTAAAGAGCCCTCCAAGCGGAGTTGCGCCACCAGCGCTTGGCGGTGCTGCGGCTCTGCATAGAACTGCGAGGTGAGTTGACCAATGAGCAGCTCGGGTCGATCGGCGCCAAGGATGCGCGCGAGAGCGGGATTGCAGCGCAGAATCTGGCCCTCGAGAGAAGCCTGCCCGATGCCCGCGAGGTTGCGTTCGAAGAGACGGTGCAACTCGCGCTGCAGCGCTTCGATCGTGGGACGGTATGTGGGGGCGGCGGAAGACATAGGGGCACACTGTGCGAGAGGAAGCCGCGCGAGGGGTTTGCGCCTCCCAGTGGGGATACCGTACACCGCCCCGGCGTGCGTTGACCAGCGCGTCATGGGGCTGAGCCGGCGGGAGCTGCCACACTGACGCAACATTGAGAAAGGACGGCCTGCCCGCAGGGTTGAAGCTCAGCCTCTCAGCCAATCGGCGACTGCGTCTCTGACGTCCGCCACGCCTTTGTAAGATGCCATGGCGGGCGGCATAGTTTGTAAACCGCGTATCAGGCCCTGAACGTGCCCCGGAAACCGCTCGCGGAAGACAACCAAGGAAACGATCTCCAGCCGGATGCCGAACACCACGGCTCCGCTGTGTGGCAGGCGATGGAACGCCTGGCGCTCGACACGAAACCATACGTGCTCAGGGTCCAGCGGCACATGCAAAGGCGAGCGCGGCAACACGGGATGAAGATTGCGCTGCGACGATGCCGCAAAGCCCCAGTTCTCCCGCAAGTACAGCGCGCCCGGTTTGATGCGCTGCAGGAATCCATGAATGCGGTCTCCGAGCACGGCATTCAGCTCTGGAACCACGTCATGAATGGCAGCCAAAGGCAGCCCGAATTTCTCCTCCGGGGCCCATCCGGAAGGAAAGCAGACGGCCGCCGCGCGTAGACAGGGCCTACCCCGGTCGTCGGGGAGGAGAAGCAAAACGTCAGGCGCCAGGTGATCGGAGAGCCAGAGGAATGCATCGTCGCCAGACGGCTGCGGCAGCAGCCCAAGATCCGACATCTGGTCAACCAACTCGCGCAGGGCGGCGCGGGCAACCGGGTCCAGCAGCAGATGGCGTCGCGGGAATTCGCGCACCGTGCGCCGACGCTCCTCCAGGACCGCTGCGTCATCGGCAGCAGAACCATAAAAAGCGGACAGTGTCCCCGGCCTCACCTTGAAGGTGAACTCGTAATCGGCGTCCGGCAGCAGATCGTGTAGGTGCGCGGCATCCACCGGACTAGGATAGCGGAGACGCCGGCGCACTGACGCGCAGGGCCTCAAGCGAAGCCAAGACGCGGGGGAACTGACGATGATGGGTTCTGTAACGATTACGGGCGCATCCACCGGCATCGGGTGGGCGACGACGCAGGTGCTGCTGGCGCATGGCATCCATGTCTATGCCGGCGTACGCCGGGCAGAAGACGCGGAACGCTTGCGCCGGACGTTCGGGGCAGGAGTAACACCAATCCTCCTCGACGTGACCGATGTAACCTCCATCGCCGCCGCCGCCGCCGCGGTCGAGCGACAGCTTGCCGGGGCGCGGCTGATGGGTCTGGTCAACAATGCCGGCGTGGCGGTAGCGGGACCCTTGCTGCACCTGCCGATGGAGGAGTTTCGCCGCCAGTTGGAAGTGAATCTGGTCGGGCCTTTGCAGGTTTCGCAGGCGTTCCTGCCGTTGTTGGGCACGGACCGATAGCGGACGGGGCCGCCGGGACGGATCATCAACATCAGCTCCGTGGCAGGGAAATTCGGCCAGCCCTTTCTCGGCGCTTATGCCGCCTCCAAACACGCACTGGAAGGTTTGTCGGGGAGTCTACGGCGCGAGCTGTTGCTCTATGGCATTGACGTGATCGTCATTGGTCCCGGCTCCGTGCGAACCCCGATCTGGGACAAGGCGGAGGCAAGCGACTTTTCCCGTTATGAGGGGACGGATTACGGCGCGACGGTGGAACGGGTGCGGAGCGTCATGACCGAGATGGGTCGCGCCGGGTTACCGGCCGAACGGATCGGCGAGGTGGTCTGGAAAGCGCTCACCGCGCAGCACCCACGCACCCGTTACACCGTGGTGCCGCAGCCGCTGCGGCATTGGATCATGTCCGTGTTACCGGTGCGCGTTGTGGACCGAATGATCGCGCGGCGGCTGTTCGTGAAAGAGTCCGGCAAGCACAACCGGCGGCGCTGAAGGTGCTTTCAAAGTCCGAGACAGGGGACCCGGTTTAAGCGGCCGGCGCCGCATCAATCGCCGTGGGGGCTGGATCGATTTGCCTTCGAGCAGTCAGGGCCGCCCCTGCGGGTTGTCTTATGGCCGGACCAGCACGGGAAAGCGGGGGAAGACGAACTTGCCGGCAACGTCGTCAATGAGATTGATCTGGCAGGTGTAGAAGCCCGGCCGCAGTTGTGCCAGCGGCACATCGAGCTCGAAGATGACGGCGTGGCGCTCCGGGGCGTTGAGTTGCCGGGCCTCGACGAGCGGTGTCTCGTAGGCTTTGCGTTTGCCAAAGAAGAAGGCGACGCTGCTCAGAACACGAACTGGATTTTTCAGCACGACCGGCTTGGTGGCTGCGGCCGCGAGAGCCGGTCGCGTGTCCTTCGCCGGGTCGTACACCTCGTAATACAGATAGAGGTGCTGGTTCTGCGAGAAGACATGGCTGATGTTGGGAATGAGCTCGCGTCCCTGATAGATCAAGGGGCTAAGTTTATTTTTGGCGGCCTGGTTGGAGATCTGGCTGGCCAGCAGCACGGAACTCAGGCGGAGGGTTTCCTTTTTGATCTCCGGGATGACGAGATCGGTCTCGAAGGCCCCCAGGCGTCCGGTCTGGTTCTCTCGAACCACGAACTTCAGGTGATAGTCGCCGGCGGGAAGGACGACGGCGGTGTTGTACTGAACATTCTTCTGCTGTACTTGCTCGGCGCCGGCGATGGTCAGTTTGATGGTTTTGCGGATATCGGATACCGGGCGCTTTAATTCATCGGTGATGAGGCCCGCGATATCGAGCGTGGCCTTGTCCTGATCGCTGCTGCGGGTGAAGGGGATCTCGGAGCCGGGTACGACCAGCGCGATGGGGACGTAGAACTTGCCGTTGGCCAACCGGAAGTAGCTCGCGGCGAGGTAGACCTTGACGTCGGTGGCGGGCAACGCCGCAGCCAGCTCGTCCTGCATCTGGGTTTCGCGGTCGTCGGTATTGTAGTGCTTGAAGTCCTTGCCAGCGTAGTAGCCGGCGCGGTATTCGAGCTTAAGATCGGGGCGGCGCAGGCGGACGCTGAGCTTGCGGAAGCGTCCGTCGGCGATGGGATTGGTGGAGTGGTAGCCGAGGACGTAATAGGCGGAGGTGTCCTGCTGAACGCGGCTGAAGACTTCGGTGAAGTTATTGGAATCAAGGAAGGCACGACCGCCGGTGTCGCCGGCAAGCGTGGTGAGCGTCTCCTGGGAGGCGAAGTTGGAGTCTCGTTGCCCCTGCATGGAGGCTCCAGAGTAGGGCGAGACGCCGCGCAGGCTGGCCTGGCTGGCCTCGCCGCCCGGCGGCAGGGCCTGCAGACCGCGCATGTCCATCGGGTAGACGGCGAGGTTGGCGCGTACCGCGGCATTGATCGAGGCGCGCAGCTCGGACTGGTTATCCAATCCGTTACTGCTTAGCCCCCCGGTGAAGTAGATCAATGACTTTTTTTCGTTGACGTGGGCCAGCACGTTGGAGATGGACTGCAGGGCATCGAGCTTGCGGTCCGTGTTGAAGACGTTGAACTCGGTTTCATCCGGCGTGTAAGGGTTGCCGGTATCGGGCGTCCCTTCGGTGGTTCCGTCACCGCCGTTCTGAAAGCCCTGCCCGGCAGATGGATTGACGGCCTGCAGCGCGGCATGGAGCAAGCGGCGATCCTGGGTGAAGTCCTGATTGACCTGCAGGTTTGTCGCCAGGCTGACCACGGCGACCAGGTCGGCGGGGCTCATCTGGGTGTCGAGATAGTGCTGCGCGGCAGTTGTGGCGCGGTCGATCTCTTCGGGCTGCATCGAGCTGAGATCGAAGAAGAAGACCATCAGACGGCGATCGCGCAGGGCGGCATTAGGAGCGGCGGTGGCGGCGACAGCGGGCGTGCCGGCTGCGGCGTGCGCCGCGGTCTTGAGCAGCGGCGCCATCGGGATATCCGCTACAGGGGCGGTCGCCACGTTCTCATTGTCGAAGGTGGTGATGCGCTGCGGCTTGCCGTCCTCGAGGACGGTGAAATCATCCGCTTTAAGGCCGCTCACCAAGCGGCCCTGGCGGTCACGCACCACGACATTGACAACCACCAGTTCCGTGGTGGCGGTGAACTTGAAGGCGGGTTGTCCGGACTGCGACGGCGCCGCCGGCAAAGCTTGCGCCGGCAGCAGGGGGTACGCGCTCACCACGAAAATCAGGAGCCGTGCCCACAGGCGCGTTGCCCGAGGGGCGACCCGGACGAGGCGGGGTGGGGGGTGGGAAAGGAGGAACATGGGCTTTCTAGAAGCGGAAGCGCGTGGACAGTTCGAAGCGGCGCATGGCGCGCACGGCAGTGATCTGTCCATAGGAAGGGGAGTTGACGATCGTGTCGAGAGAGGCGAACTCGGCGTGATTGAGCAGGTTGAAGGCCTGCGCCCGGACCTCCCAGGCGCGCCCTTCGGCGAGTGGGATGTTCTTGTTGAGCGCGAGATCGAAGTTCACCGTCCCCGGCCCGGCGATGGTGTTGCGCCCCGCGGTGCCGAACTGCCCGGCAGCCGGCGTGGTGAAAGCGGCAGTGTTGAAGAAAGCGGAGGCGGTGGGGTGAGCGAGTGTCACGGGGGCGCCGGTGGCGTTAGCTCGCAGCGTGCCATTGGTGCCCCGAGCGACGTCGCCAGAATTGCCCAGCACTCGGGCGGTGAAGGGAGAACCACTGGCCAGGTTGAGGACGCCGCTCATGGTCCAGTCGCCGAAGAGTGTGGGCAGCAGCCCGGCGCCAGCCAGCCACGGTTTGTTGCTGCCCCACGGCAGTTCGTAGATGGCGTCGGCGTTGAGGTGATGGCGGACGTCGAAGCTGGAGAGACCGCGCTCCGCCGCCAGGTCAAGATCGTTTTGGGCGACGTAGTTACCGACGCCTCCGATGGAGGAGGCATTATCTATTGACTTGGAGAAGGTATAGGTGCCGCCGAGCGAGACGCCGTGCTGCAGCCGTTTGCGGAGCCGCAGCGAACCGCCGTGCATGATGGAGTCGCCCTCGGACGACTCGTACAGGAAAGGCTGCACACCGGCGAGTCGCAGGCCGTTGGGCCCACGGTTGGGAGAGCGCAGCATGTCGAGCCGCGTGCCCTTGGTGCCGTTGTAGTCAAGGTTCATGATGACGCCATGTCCCAGGTCGCGTTGGATCCCCAGGTTAAAAAGCTGCACATAGCCCATACGGTAGTTGCGGTCCACGGCGTAGCTGTTGAGCACGGTGTTGGCGGTCACAACAGGGAAGCCGTTTTCCAGCGTGAGCGGAGTTTGAGGGCCGGCGATCAGCGTTTCGGTCTGGGCAAACGGGGGTTGGCTGGCAAGCTGCGATACGATGTTGGCGTACGCCCCGGTATTGAAGTTGATACCGTAGCCGGCACGCACCACAGTTTTTGCAAACGGTCTCCAAGCCAACCCGAGGCGGGGGGCGAACGCGTGTTTGTCGGGCTGCAACAGGCCCGGCCCAAACGGGTTGTTGTAGGAGCTCGTCTGATCGGGCATCACGGGCGCGACCTGCGTGAAGCCCGAGGCGACATCGAGATTGACCAGGCGGTTGTACTTCTCGCGGAACGGGCTGGCGTACTCGTAGCGCAGGCCGAGATCCAAAGTCAGGGAACCGCCGACGCGCCAGTCATTCTGCATGAACAGCGACAAGCGCTTGCCGCGGAAGTAATTGCTGCTCGCCCCAAATCGGCGCGAGGTCTGTTGGGGCAGGCCGAGCAGATAATCGGCCAAGTCGAATCCGGTGCCGGGAACGGGCGCGCGCCCGTTGAGACGGCTGGTGAAAAGTCCAGTAAAGACATAACTGCCGCGGGCGTTGCTGTCGGTGTCCGGGTTGAGTTGCAGGAAGCGGAAATCACCGCCAAAGCGCCAGTTAGTCCGGCCCCGGTTGACTGCGACCGAGTCACTGAAGGCGATCGTCTGATCGCGCCGCAACAATGGCACGACGTCAGTGGTGCCGGCAAAGTTGGTGAACGAGAGAGAGGGCACGCCGTAATCGAAGGGATCTTGCGAGACGCCGTTCAGTCCCGCCTCGCGCGCGATGTTTTCCTTGAAGGCGTAAAGATTGCTGCTGCGGATGCGGTTGCGGCTGAAACTGCTGTTGAAAAAGTTGGTCACCTTGCCGTGGCCGTAAAGGGCACCAAAATTGACGTTCAGGGCACGGTTCAGATCCTGGCCGGCGAGGGTGGGGAAGGGTAAGGCGCGGCCGTTGTCACCGCCGTTGTAGCTCAGCCCGAAGTTGATGTTGGCGCGCTTTCCTCCCGATCCACCGCCACCGCGGGGAAAGGGCATGCCGCCCGGTCCGCCGGCGCCGAAGTTATGGACGAAGTGCAGATTCAGGTTCTGACTGTTACTGGTGGTGGTGGTGCTGTAGTGAAAGTTCCGAACCGTGCCGGGCTGGTTGGGAAGCGGCAGGAAGCGCAGCAGGGCGAGGGCGGCCGGATCGAGGCGCGATTGCGGTATCACGTTGCCGGTAAACGGCTGGTGGGTGGTCGGGTCGTAGATCTGGACCGGGTTGCCGGCGCCGGGACCGTTCGGGACAAGAGTGCTGGAGAAATCGCCGGCGCGCTCGGCTGCCGTGGGAACCGTTGAGAAGGCGTCAAAAGGGTTGGCCGAGCGATTGATGAAAAAGGCCAGAAACATGAAGTTCTTGGCGCTGCCATCGTAAACCTTGGGGATCTTAAAGGGGCCACCCAACAGGGCTCCGAAACGTTGCTGGGCGTAACCCGCCTTGGGCGCGGGCTGGCCGCTGAGGGCGTACGGGCGGGCATCGAAGGCAGCGTCATGCAGCGAGTAAAACACCGCTCCATGCGGCTTGTTAATGTTAAAACGGCCGCCGGGCCCGCCACGGATCATCATGATGCCGCCGGGCGGTCCGCCGGGTCCGCCCGGCCCACCCGGTCCGCCGGGTCCGCCGCGGATCCGGTAGACAGCCCCGCCTTCCGGGCCCCCACCCTCGCGCTGACGTTGCTCCCGAAATTCCTGAATGCGCTGCCGAATTTCTTCGCTGTTCAGTTCCGTCGAGTCGGTGCGCGCCATGCCCCCCGAGATGGAGACGGATTGCGTTGCCGTGTCAGTTGACAGTCCGGGAGCCATGCCGGCAAGTGATGCCCCACCGCTGGGAATCCCGGTCTCTCCCTCCTGCGGTAGCGCATTGCTGTCGGCGGTGACGGACAGGTTTTGGAAACCGCGTCCATGAATGGCGGCGGCCACCTGCTGCAACTGGCGTTGCTGCTGCACCGGTGTGAGCGACCGGGAGAGGAGCGTCATGTTCAGGTTGGCGGCGGCTTGGGTGGCGCCAGGGACGATGACCACTTCCTGGGTCATCGGGGCAAACCCGGCCAACTCGGCACGCACTACATAGCGGCCGCGACCGGGGATGGGCAGGGCGTAGGTGCCGTCCACATCGGTCGAGGTTGCGACCTTGGCGCCGGTCAGTGTATTGGCGGCGGTGACGGTGACGCCCGGCAACGGCATGATCCCCGCCTTGATGACGCCTTTGATGGAACCGAAAGGGGCTTGTGCTGCGAGCAGACAAGCGAGGGCGAGCATCGGGATCAGCGGGCGCCAAAGATGCAGGAGTCGGTTCATGAGGTGAGTTGTCGTCTGGGTTGCATCAAGAGCCATGCGTAAAGCGCAAGCCGCAGAACGCTCTGCGCGGAGCGTCACGCGGCTTGCGCTGCCATGCTTCGAGGTGTCCGGATCAGGCCGGCGGTGGCGGCATGCGCATCCGCGGCATCTCGCCGACGTTGAGCTGTGTGGGCACGAAGGTGCCGCCTTTCAGGGCGCCGCGGCCAAATACGTGGTCGCCGACCTTGATATCGCCGAGCGTGATGCTTTGGCCATCTTTGCGCAGCGAGGTGTTCTCATCGAGCTGGATCACCTGCGTTTGGTCGTCCGGGCGCGCAACGGTGAGCTTGGCGCCATCCACCGCCTTGACCTCGCCGGCGATGACAGTCTTCCCCATGGCTTCCTTCATGCGCGCCATCATGGCCTCGCGGGACGGGGGCAGCATGACCCGGCGTGCCGTGATCACGCGGTCCGCCATTGGATCGCCGGCGATGATGACGCGGTCCCCCACCTTGAAATCGGACAGTTTGACCTGTGTTTGTTCCTTCATGTACTCGGTCTTGTCGCTGAGCTTGACGGTAATGGTCTCGCCCTCACGACCTTTCAGCGTCAGCGAGTCGGCTTGGATTGCGGTAATCGTGCCGAAGGTGCCGTGGAAGCGCTCGCCGCGGCGATCACCGGGTCCGTGCGGCCCGTCCGGTCCCGCGTAAACGCCGGGCGGTGGGGGCGGCCCTTGTTCCGGCCCGACTTGCGCCACGGCCAAGGGGAGTAACGCGCCCAACAGAATGACAAGCAGAAATTTATTGATCACGGCTCGGACCTCCTTGGAGTCACTACGTCTGCCCTTCGCGAAAAGTTAGCAGTGAAAATCCTGTTCGGTTGTTCTGCCCAAGGCGAGCATGAACCGCGGGTGGGCCCCGTGCTGCGGTGCACGTCCGGTGTGCGTTGGCCGGGCGGGAGGAGCGGCGGGGCGGCGGGAATGCAAGGCCCACGCCGTGGCCAAGGGCTGCGCCATCCACAGGCAGAGCAGCATCAGGCCGACGCCCACCCCCGTTGCCAGATCAAGGACACGCAGGACGGCGGCAAGACGCGAGGGAAGGGCGTTTGCTGCAACGGCTGTTGACGATCGAGTTGATGTCATGAGTGCCTCACGACGCTCGTTTGTGGCTTGCGTCCGAGAGGAACAGTAGCGAATGACGAAGCGGCGGAGGTTAAGTCGGGGTAAAGTTTTTGTAAAGGATGTTAAATCCACTGCGTGGCTCGCGGGGCGCGTGCCGCGGTGCCTATAATCAGGCCACATGCTACCGAAGCGCCTGAAATCGGGTTTGCTGCCGCTGCTGATCGGTGGTTTGGTGCTGTTGCTGCCGCTACTGGCGGCGCTGCAGTACCACTGGTTGGGCCAGCTCAGCCAGGCGGAACGCGAGCACTTACAGGCGCATTTGCATGCGGATGCGGAGCATTTCTCCGAGGACTTCGATCGTGAGATGTTGCGCGCCGCGTTTACGTTTCAAGTGGCGCCGCCACCTGCAGGAACGCCATTGGGCGCCGCGTTGCAACGGGAGTACCTGGGTGGTTGGCAGCGCTGGGAGACCAGTGCTCCCTACCCGAAGCTGGTGCGCGCCGTATACATTCTTGACGTGTCTGGAGCGCGGCCGCAGGTGTGGCGCGCCGAACGCGGCGAGCGCGCGTTTGTCCCGGCGCCATGGCCGGTGGAACTGGAGCGTTGGCGCGATCAGTTCGATGGCAGGGAAGCCGCGTCCGACGTAGAACAACTCCGCCGGGTGGACTTCATGCCGCTGCCCGACACAGCCACGCCGATGCTGGTTCTGCCGGTCTTCCGGATACCGCACGCGATCGACGTGCAGCATCTGCGACAGCAGATAGTGCGCGTGACACTCCCCGCCCCATCCGCCTTCGGCGTGGTGGTCTTCGATCTCGATTACATGCGTCAAAAGTTCCTGCCGGCGCTGGCGAACCGCTATTTCAGCGCGGACCACGGGGAGTCCGATTACCAGCTGGCGATTGTGCGGCGCGGGTCGTCGAACTCGGTCATTTACTCGAACGGTAATGAGGGCGCGGATTTCGCGCCCGATATCAGCATTGATCTGTTGCGTCTGCGCGGGATGCGTTTTAACGAGCACTTTGCGGGGTCGGCCGCGGGGAGACACGGTCCCCCACCGCCTCCGACGCCCGAAAGTGCGGGGGGAGGTTTTGCGCCGCAGCCGCAGCGGGCTGACGCCGGCGGAGCCCTTCCCAACAGTTCGCGCTTGGGTGTTTACCAGCCACGGATCGGAGGCTTGTTCCTACTGGGACGGCCCCCCGAGGCACGAATGATGCTGGGCATGCTGGCGGGTCGTTGGCAGTTGCACCTGGCGCACCGTGCCGGTTCGCTTGATGCCGCCGTGGCGCAAGTGCGGCGCCGAAACCTGTTTGTGAGCTTTGGGATTCTGCTGCTGCTGGCTCTGAACGTCGGCATCATCGTGCAGCTCACGCGACGCGCCCAGCGTCTTGCAGCCCGCCAGATGGAGTTCGTGGCGGGCATCTCGCACGAGCTGCACACGCCCTTGGCGGTGATCCGCTCCGCCGCCGACAACCTGGCGGATGGACTGATCGAGGACCGTGCACAGGTGCGGCAATATGGCGTCGCCATCCGCCGTGAAGGGGGACGGCTGGCAGAAATGGTCGAGCAGGTGCTGGAATACGCGGGCTTGAACTCGGGTCGGCGCAACTACGAACTGGGCGTGGTGAATGTTGTGGAACTGGTTGAGCGCGCCCTGAGCACCTGCCAGCCGCTCATCGAACAGGGCGGCGTCACGGTGGAGCGCGTGCTGCCGGCGGACCTGCCGCCAGTCTTGGCCGATCCGGCGGCGCTACAGCATGCCCTGCAGAACCTGATCAGCAATGCGGTGAAATACGGGGGGCCAGCGCGCTGGCTGCGCCTCGCGGCGACCGTTGGTCCGGCGCTTCCTGTGCAGGACGTGGCCGAAGCAGGGTGCGGCTCGATCCACGTGACGGTAGAAGACCGCGGCCCCGGCATTGCCGCGGCGGATCTGCCGCATCTTTTTGAACCGTTCTTCCGGGGTCGCGCCGTGCTGGCGTCGCAGATTCCCGGCACCGGGCTGGGCCTTTGTCTGGTCCAGCACATCGTCGAGGCGCACGGCGGGCGCGTTACGGTGGCAAGCGAGCCGGGGCAAGGAAGCCGATTCACCCTGTGTCTGCCGGCGTTGGCTGCGGATCTCGCCCCGGCGGTCAGGCCCGCGACGCAGGTGCCGGTATGAGCAAACGCATTCTGCTGGTCGAAGATGAGCCTGGGTTGGTGATGACGCTCACTGACCGCCTGATCCGCGAGGGCTACGAGGTCGAGTCGGCGGGCGATGGCGAAGTGGGCTTGGAACGGGCCGTGGCGGGGACTGCCGATCTCATCATTCTCGACGTGATGTTGCCCAAGCGTCAGGGCTTTGAGGTTTGCCAGGAAGTGCGGCAGCGCGGCATCACCACGCCCATCCTCATGCTGACCGCGCGCGACCAGGTCACCGACAAAGTGGTGGGCTTCAAGTTGGGAGCGGACGACTACCTCACCAAGCCGTTTGAAATGCCGGAATTGCTGGCCCGCTTGGAGGCCTTGCTGCGCCGACTCGCCGTCGCGCCGATGGACGCCGAAGGATTCACGTTCGGTGCCGTGCGGGTGGACTTCAAGCGTGGCGAGGTGGTGCGCGAGGGGGCGGCGGTGGAACTCTCCTCGCGGCAGTACAAACTGCTGCGCTACCTGATCGAACACCGCGGCGAAGTACTGACGCGCGATACGCTTCTTAATCATGTTTGGGGCTACAACTTCATGCCGAGCACGCGCACGGTGGATGTCCACATCGCGTGGCTGCGCCAGAAGCTGGAACCCGACGCCCGTTATCCGCGCTTTATTCTTACCGTGCATGGGCTGGGCTACAAGTTCGCGGGTTAGACGGAAGAATGGGGGCGGTGAACGGTGAACGGTGGGCGGTGGAGAAGGCTGGCATGGCACGCGTGGGCCATCACGCAGCTTGAGCCTCGTGGTAGTCTCGCGACGTGAACAAGTTCGCTACTCGCGCCGTCCATACCGGAGAGGGTCGCCGGTCGGATTTCACGCCGATCAGCACCCCGATCTACAGCAGCGCCACCTTCATCTATGACGAAGTTGAACGGATCGACCGCGTCGCGGGCGGCGAGCCCGGTTACATGTACAGCCGCTACAGCAACCCCACCGGGGTGGCGTTCGAAGAGGCCGTTGCATCTCTGGAGGAGGCGGAGGCGGCCTTCTCGTTCGGCTCTGGCATGGCGGCGATGCATGCAGCCATCCTCGCTTCCGGCGTGAAGGCCGGCGATACGGTGTTCTGCTCGCAGGCGGTTTACGGCGCCACCCTGGGGTTGCTGCATACCATCCTGGCGCCCTTGGGAATCACGGTCCGCCTCGGCGACTTTTCCAGCGACGGTGCGTGGAAGCAACTGGCGGATATTCGTCCCCGCTTGGTGATCGTCGAGACGATCTCGAACCCACTTCTGCGCGTGGTGGACCTCGGAAAGCTGGCGAAGGCGGTGCATGCGGCGGCGGGCAAGCTGCTGGTGGACTCCACCTTCGCCACCCCGGTCCTGTGCCGGCCGTTGGCGCTGGGCGCCGACTACGTCGTCCACTCGGCCACGAAGTATTTCGGCGGACACGGAGACGCGATGGGCGGGGTGGTGTTGGCCCGTGCGGGGGAAGGCGCGGGCATCTATGAAGTGCGCAAGCTGGTGGGCGGCATCCTCGGACCGTTTGAGGCGTGGCTGTTATTGCGCGGTCTGAAGACGTTGCACTTGCGGGTCGAGCGGCAATGCAGCACCGCGATGCGGCTGGCCGAGTTTCTGAGCACGCATCCCAAAATCGAGCGCGTGATTTACCCCGGTCTCGCCTCGCATCCCGATCACCTTCACGCCCGCACGGCGCTGGGGGGATACTTCGGCGGCGTGCTGTCGTTCGAGATCCGCGGGGCGCGCAAGCCCGAGGTGATGGCTTTCATGAACCGGCTGCAGCTCTGCCTGCCGGGAACCAGCCTGGGTGACGTGCAGTCGCTGTTGCTTTACCCAGTGATGAGTTCGCATCGCGACCTCTCCCCCCAGCAGCGCGAGCACATCGGAGTGCGCGAAAACCTGGTGCGGCTGAGCGCCGGCATCGAGGACGCGGGGGATTTGATGGCCGATATCGAGCAGGCGCTAGGCGCGTAAGGCGTGGCTTGCATTCCTTGGGTTGACGGACGTGGGCCTGTGGCGCTTTAGCGCGATGGAGCCCAAGACCCCGTTTGGCCAACGCGTCAGGTCAGATCACTCCATCCTTGCCCCCGTCCTTGTCCCCGTGCTGATGCTCGTCCATGAACTCGATTAGCCGTTCGGGGGAGAGCTTGAGCTGCACCACCACACCTTCACCCGGCTCGACGGTGCAGACGAGCAGTTCGAGGTCGTGGGTGCTTTCGCGGGCGTAGATGACGGTCCACTCGTGGTCGCGACGTGAGCGGGTGCGGACGATGGGCTGCCAGTCGTGGCCTTGGAAGGCGCGTGTGAGGAGATGCTGCGGCGGCGCCAAGGCCTCAGGGTCGAGAACGCCGTTCTTGTCGGGCTCGAAGATGGCGATGCGTATGCTCTTCACCCCGGCGGGATGCGCCATGCCGACGAAGAAGCCGGCCATGCCCAGCATGGGAATGTGCTGGCGATGGAACTGGCCGCCGTGGTCAATGCTGGCCACCAGCGAGGAAAACTCCGGGTCGCCACCGCAGCCGCTCAGCAACAGCGGCAGGGAAAGCACGACGGGGAGCAGAACGAGACGGCGGCGGCGGCCCGTCATTGCAGGTCCTCCGTGGGCTTGCCGGCAGCGGTTCCGGATTTACTGGAAGACTTTTTTTGCCTGGCGGTCGCGGGCTTATGGTCGGGTCCTACGGCGACCCGGGGGATACCCATGTGTCCGCCCAACTCGCTCAGTTGGTCAAGGTTCATGGGTCCGACGATATTGACCACCGTGAGTTCGCGGGGTTCGGCGCTGATGATGGCGAGTGCGACGATCTGGCCGTCCGCCTGGTTGCCGGCGGTCTGGACATAAATCTCGCTGGTCTCGCGGTCTCGTTTGCTCTCGACGCCGACAATGCGTGACCAGGCGGCGTTCTTGAGCTGAGCGCGGATGGGGGCGATGTCGGCATCCGTGTACTGCCCATCCTTGTCGAACTCATAGCTACGGACGTAGACCCCTTTCAGGTTGCCGACGAGATCCTTGACGCTGGCCTGGTCGGGCTTGTCCTTGGAGAGAAAGCGCCCGGCCATCTTCAAGAGGGAGCCATCCAGCGTGACGTCGGTGGTTTCGGTTGCCTTGGAAGCCAGGTGGTCGAGGTTGAGAATCAGGCGTGCGCCCGGGGCTTGCACGGCGGCGCACGGCAACGCAACTAGCCAGGTGGCCACGCCAAGTAGAGCGATCAGGGATCGGGGAGGGTGGGTATGCATCAGGGTTTCTCCATGGGATTCAATGTCGGGTTAGCGGCGGGTTAACGGTGGTAGCGAATCAAGCGCGCGTTCCTCGGTGTGTTGCAGGGCGCGGTTGGTGATCTGCATGGCGACCATCAGTTGTGCCTTGGCCGTCTCGCCGGCGCGGCGCTCCTGGCGTTCACGCAGTTCGAGGCCGCGCACCGCGCCCAGCACCAGCGCGGCAGCCACCGCGAGCGCGGCCCAGGTGCGGCGTTGCAGCCAGGGCGTTTTGGCGGGTGCAGTGCGGGCCGCGGCCAGGATGCGGGCGGTAAACTCCGGCGCGGCGTCCTCGCGCCGGAGCGCGGCGCGTAGCGCGGCTTCGAGTTCCGGATCGGGGGCGAGCGGATCGGGATTGGTCTTCATGCGGTGCTCCGGGGTGGTACGGCCTCGGCGGGGTTGAGCGCCGCGCGCAGGCGTACCAGTGAACGTTGCAGATGGCTTTTCACAGTTCCGAGAGGTAGCTCGAGTACGCCGGCAATCTCCGCCGGGTCGAGGTCCTCCTGGTAGCGCAACAGCATGACCAAGCGGGGGACTTCTGGCAGCCCGGCGACCAGACGCTGCAGGCGTCGGGAGAGGAACGGGTCGCCGGGCCGCGCCGGCAGGGAAGGCTCCGGGATGGACTCCAGAGAAACCGCCGGCCGCCGCTGCCGCACCGCGTCAATGCAGCGCCGGCTGGTGACCTGGCGTAGCCAAAAGACGAGATGGGCGGGCGATTGGATGGCGGCTTGATGGCGATAGAGCTGTAGAAACACGTCCTGCGCCAATTCTTCGGCCTGCGCGGTATCGCGCAGGAAGTTGCGGGCGAGGGAGAGGACCATGGCCTGATGCGTCCGCAGTTGCTCTTCGAACGATAAGCCGCAGCCGATCGCTGCCGCCTGCGACAGGGAACCGGAGATCGTGCTGGCATTGCCGTTCATGCGTTGCTATATGGGAATACGCAGGAGATGGGGAGGAGAATGCAGTTTAATCACTCCCCGGAATCGCAGACAGCCGAAAAGCCGACCGGACTGTGCTCGGAGGACGAGCGGCACCCAGGGAGGCACGCCAGCACGGTTTTGGCTCAGCTCGGGAGAGACGTACAACAAGTTGTACAATACGCACCATGAAGGAGTTAAGTATTTCGATGGCCCGCCGGCAGTTGTGCCAACTGCATCGCGAGGTGACGGCCAAAGCGGGCGAGCGCGTCTACATCGGCCGCCGCGATCAGCCGCATCAGGCGGTATTGCTCAGCGCGGACTATCTGCGGGAGTTGGAGGAAAAGAGCCTGCAGCTGGAACGACGCGTGCAGCCGTTTCGGATGCAAGGCACGATCCGCATTCGCGGGGAGGCCGGTGAAGTCCTGACCGAGGTGAGGGCTGACGCCAGAGCCGAAGAAAGGCGGCGTGCCGAAGGACTCGCATCTTCCGAGGCGAAGGCGCGATCGTGAAGTCAGCCGTGGTGGACGCGCACGCACTGATTTGGCTGGCCGGCCAAGAACGGCGTTTAGGACAGCGGGCGCGACGTTTTTTTGCTGCCGTCGAGCGGGGGCAGGCCGTGGTGTGTGTCCCAACGGTGGTATTGGTGGAGATGGGAGAAGCGTCGCATCGTGGCCGGATCGTGTTTCCGGAGGGGTTTGAGGCGTGGCTCGAACGTTTGGCACTGAGCCCGCAGCACCGGATCGTGGATCTTACCTTGGCGGTGGTGTGGCGGGCGCAGGAACTGTACGGCATTCCGGAGCGGAGCGACCGTCTGGTGGCGGCAACGGCGATGGAACTGGGGTGTCCGGTCATTACCGGAGATGCTGCCATTCAGGCCTCCGGGAAGGTCGCGGTGCTTTGGGACTGAGATCGAAAGAGGAGTTGATCGCCGTGCCACTTCGCCATGGTTTTCGCTGCGTCGTCGCGATGGCCGTGCTAGGATGGTTTTCTGACCGCGGGGCGATTAGCTCAGCTGGTTAGAGCGTCTGCCTTACAAGCAGAAGGTCATCCGTTCAAGCCGGATATCGCCCACCAGTTCGACCCGCAACGCATTGGGTGCGTTGGGGGTGGGGGCGGAGACGCGGTCTGATGTGCGTGTGTGCCTGCCCGGTGCGGGGACGTAGTTCAGCTGGTTAGAACGCCGGCCTGTCACGTCGGAGGTCGCGGGTTCGAGCCCCGTCGTCCCCGCCATTCCTCAAAACCTGCCCTACGAGAGCGTCTTTCAAGGTGTCGATGATGCGGACGTCCGCCTTGCGGACGGTTCGTAGAAACGCAGAGTGCCGGCCGGACACTGGCGTGACAGCGTTGCAGGAGCGTGCGTTCATTGAACCAGTTCGGCTGGAGCACCTGCGCTCGTCTGAAGATGCTCGGCGGCGGGCGCCCCTGGTGCGCGAACTCCTGGCGCGGCTTGGGAGCACACACGATGTCATGGTGCACCCGGAGTATTTCCTGCTTTCCCTGGCGCCGCAGCACGAGGTGGACGCGGCGGCGGTTGGAATCATCGTCGGCCACCTAGCCTTCCTGAGTTGAAAACATGCCGTGATAAGACCGGCAGGGGTCAAATGTACGTGGCAACTCCACAGGCGCGGATTCTCCTAGTGGCCGCCCAGGTTGATTGTTCGGTATGGCAGTCTCCCGCCTCAATCGGTGCTCCATTTCTGGTCAGCACGTTTCTGAATGTCTGCAGGCACACTTCCGGCTTTGTGCGGCTATGCTTTCCGGGTCACCTTCACGGTGAGCCGAATCTTTTTCTCTAACCGCCATGCCACACTCCGTTCTATCGCGTTTCGCCCGTTCATTAATCATTCAGCGCAGCGCCCGCTCTGCCTTTCTGCTCACTTTCGTAGGGCTCGCGGCGGGGAAGCCGATGTCGGCGCAGAGCTCTTCCGGCCGCCATTTTCCCGCCGGCACGCGCCAGGTGGAGATCCCTGCGGTCAAGGGGATTGATGGCCGACTGCTGACCGGCATTGCGCCCATGATCGAACGCGCCATCGCCAACGGCGAGTTTCCCGGCGCGGTGGTCCTGGCGGCGCATCGCGGCCATGTCATCTACAGCGGCGTCTTCGGCAGTCGCAGCATCCTGCCGTCGCCAGAGCCGATGCGCTTCGATACCCTTTTTGACCTGGCCTCGCTGACCAAGGTGGTGGCCACCACCCCGGCGATCATGCAGCTTCTCGAGCAGGGACAGCTCCGCCTGGATGCACCCGTGGCGCGTTACTGGCCAGACTTCGCCGCGCATGGCAAGGGGGCACTCACCGTCCGCGAGCTGATGACACATTTCTCCGGGCTGCCGCCCGACATTCCCACTCCCGTCCTGCTCAAGTTGCTTCACCTGCCGCCCACGCATTTTCCCGGCTGGCCGCCCGAACAGAATGTGGACGTTCCGTGGAAGGGACTTCCTGCCGCCCTGCGCCTGGTCGAGCAGGCGCAGCTCATCAACTCTCCGGGCAGCAAGTTCGTCTACAGCGACATCAATTTCATCGTCCTCGGCTACCTGGTGCAGCGTTTGAGCGGCGAGACACTCGACGCGTATGACACACGTCACATCTTCGGGCCGCTGGGGATGACCGACACGATGTTTAACCCGCCCGCGTCGCTGCGTTCGCGCATTGCGCCCACCGAGGTGATCGAAGGCGCCTTGCGTTGGGGCACGGTGCACGACCCGACGGCGGCCGCCATGGGTGGCGTCTCGGGCATGGCCGGCCTGTTCTCCGACGCCCACGATCTCAGCCTTTACGCCCAGTGTCTGCTTCATGGCGGCGAACTGACGCGCCCGCCCGCGCACGGACACGCCGCGGCGCGGCCCGTCCGCATTCTCGGTCCGCTTACCGTGCTGAAGATGAGCACCGCGCAGAGTCCGGCCGGCAATTCGGAGATTCGCGGCCTGGGCTGGGATCTTGACTCCAGTTTTTCCAATCGCGGCGTGCTTTTCCCGAACGGGTCTTATGGACATACCGGTTGGACCGGACCGTCGCTTTGGATTGATCCCGCCACCCAGACCTACTTGATCATTCTCGCCAGCCGAGTGCATCCGACGCCGGATCCGGAAGGCAATCCGCTGGTGCGGATCCGCCAGAAGGTGGCCGACCTGATTGCCGGAAGCCTCGACGACGTGTCCAGCAGCGGGCTGAGCAATACGGGGACGGGGGAGATCGAGCGGGCGTATCCACCGAGGCAGTGAAAAGTGGAAAGTGATGAGGCGCAACGATGTTGAGGGGACTTTACTGGAGAGGGCAAGGGATATGAAGAATGCCTTGGACCGTTCCGCGGGCCGGACGCGGCGGGATTTTTTCACGCAGGCGGCGGCCACCACGCTGGCGGTCGCCACGGCACCAACAGCAAGTGCCGCAGCATCCCGGCCGGCACCCGCTTCCAGCTTTCTCGAGATTGTGAGGGCGCCCTCCGAGGTTACGGCCTACGCCGGCTTGGAGCATTCACAGGGGCTCGAGCGCGTCGGCTTGACCTGGCACGGGAAAGGCATTGTGGTCGCGACCGAACCCAGTGCCACGGAGTTGCCGGTACAGATTTCCGCCCCTGGGCTCGATGTGACGCACCTGCATCTGCGCTGGCATGTCACCTCCTCGCCGCGGCTCGCTTGCCTGGGTGACGCCTGGGAGCGCAGCTATGGCGACCTCGGTTGGCGCGGCATGACACCCGAGCGGGTCATGCCCTGGTACTTTGCCACCCACGATGGACAGGCCGTTCATGGCTATGGTGTCAAGACGGCGGCGGGGGCGCTGTGTTTTTGGCAACTCGACCCGGAAGGTGTTTCTCTCTGGCTCGACCTGCGCAACGGAGGATCCGGCGTGCGGCTCGGGGATCGCCAGTTGCGGGCGGCGATCGTGGTCAGCCGGCGAGGCAGAGGCGACGAGCACCCGGTCGCTGCGGTGCGGCAACTGTGCCGGGCGATGTGTAGCGCGCCGCGGCTTACCGGGCCGGTGTACGGCAGCAACGACTGGTATTACGCCTATGGCCACAACAGCGCGGTGCAGACATTGCGCGACGCCGACCTGATTGCGTCGTTGGCGCCCGCTGCCGGGCCGCGTCCCTTTGCCGTGATTGATGCCGGCTGGACCGATCACTCGCCCACTTTCCCCGAGATGGGGGAACTTGCCGCCGCAGTCCGACAAAAGGGGGTACGTCCAGGAATCTGGGTGCGGCCATTGGAGGCGCCCCGCAGCGCGACTGCTTCCATGCTTCTTCCCGGCAAGCGCTTCGGGGAGCGTTCAGGGCGTGAATCAGAACTAGCTTATGACCCCACCGTACCCGAGGCGCTCACGGCCGTACTGGACAAGATCCGCCAAGTCCGCGCTTGGGGCTATCAGCTCGTCAAACATGACTTCTCAACCTACGATCTGCTTGGACAGTGGGGGTTCGAGATGGGGGCGCAACCCAGCCTGCCGGGTTGGTCCTTCCACGATCGCAGCCGCACCAACGCGGAGATCATTCTGGACCTGTATCGGGCGTTGCGGGCGACGGCGGGCGAAGCGGCAGTGATCATCGGCTGCAATACCGTGGGTCACCTCAGCGCCGGCTTGTTCGACTTGCAACGGATCGGGGACGACACCAGCGGCAGGCGCTGGGAGCGCACCCGCCGCATGGGCGTGAATACACTCGCGTACCGGCTGCCGCAGCACGACTCGTTCTTTGCAGTGGATCCCGACTGCATCGGCATCACGAAGGACATTCCCTGGGAACTCAACCGGCAATGGCTCGATCTCGTGGCGCGGAGCGGAGCCGCTCTTTTCGTTTCCCCCGGGGCTGTCGGACCTGAACAACTCAGGGCGATCACCGCCGCGTTTGCGCTCGCCGCCGCTGGAACCGCAAGGGGGGAGCCGGTGGATTGGTTTCACGACACGACCCCGGAACGTTGGCGGTTTAGCGACTTGGGAGAGGCGGCGTATTCCTGGTGTTCACCGGAGGGGGCGTACCCGTTTACGGTTTGAAACTAGACCGGCGGGGTGCTGGCGGACACCCCTGCCGTGCTGCAACGCTTTTGCCAGACGTCACGGAAGCGGGTGGTAGCATGGGCACGCATGACGGCTACCTTTGGGCGATGGCGATTTCAGTGCACTGTTCTTTTCGTGCTGGGCCTGGCAGTTCTTGCCGTGGCGCAGCAGGACTGGCGGGAGTACGGCGGCAACGGTGCGGGAACGCGTTACTCCACTCTGGACGCGATCAATCGGTCCAACGTGTCCCATCTGCAAGTTGCGTGGACCTTCGATACCGGTGATGCGTTTCCGGATTCCGAGATGCAGTGCCAGCCCATTGAGGTCAACGGCACGCTCTACGTCACCTCACCCAAGTTGCGTGTGTTCGCGCTCGATGCTGCCACGGGCCGCGTGCGCTGGCAGTTCAACCCACTGGCGGAACACGCAGTGATCGGGAAGTCGCGCAATCGGGGCGTTACCTTCTGGGAGGAGGGTAATGACCGCCGGATCTTTGCCGTCGCTCGCGAGTACCTGTATGCGCTGAACGCGGATACGGGAAAGCCCATCGAGAGTTTCGGCGACCATGGGCGCGTGGACCTGCGAGAGGGTTTGGGACGTCCGCCTGAGACGCAGACGATTTCCGCCACCTCACCGGGCATTGTATACAAGCAGCTTCTGATCCTGGGCAGCATTGTGAATGAGACGCTGCCGGCAGCACCCGGGGACATCCGCGCTTTCGATGCGCGAACGGGGAAGGTCCAATGGTCGTTTCACACCATCCCCCACCCCGGCGAGTTCGGATATGAGACGTGGCCCAAGACTGCCTGGAGCTATATCGGGGGTGCCAACAACTGGGCGGGAATGAGCATTGATCGCGCGCGTGGCTTGGTGTTCGTGCCCACCGGGTCGGCGGCGTTCGACTTTTACGGTTCCAACCGGCTCGGGGACGACCTGTTCGCCAACACGCTGCTCGCCTTGGACGCTGACACAGGACGGCGCGTCTGGCATTTCCAAGCCGTGCGCCACGACCTCTGGGATCGGGACTTCCCGGCGCCGCCGACGCTGGTGACGGTGCAACGGCATGGTCATCGGGTGGACGCCGTCGCGCAGATCACGAAATCGGGATACGTCTTTCTTTTCGAGCGCACGACCGGCAAGCCCCTATTCCCGATCGAGATGCGACGCGTTCCGAAATCGGACGTTGAGGGGGAGGTGACGGCCGCGAAGCAGCCCTTTCCCACCGCGCCGCCGCCGTTTGCGCGGCAGCGGTTCGACGCCGATCTCGTGACCAACCGCACACCCCAAGCCCACGCCGCCGTGCTGGCGCGCCTGCATGAACTGCGCAGTGACGGGCAGTTCGTCCCGCCCAGCCTGCAAGGGACGGTGGTCTTCCCGGGCTTCGACGGTGGCGGTGAGTGGGGCGGGGCGGCTTTCGACGCCCACTCCGGCTTGTTGTATGTGAACGCCAATGAGATGGCCTGGATTGCGAAGCTGGTCGAACAGAAGAAGACGCAGGGGCGCGAGACCGGGAGGACCGTGTATCTGCAGCGCTGTGCCGGCTGCCACGGGGCTGAGCGCGAGGGGCGCGCACCGGACTTCCCGGCGCTGGCAACGGTCGGCGAGCGTCACTCGATGCAGGAGATCGAGACCATCATCAACCGGGGCAACGGGCGCATGCCGGGTTTCGCGTACTTGGGGGCGCCGACCATCAGCGCCCTGACCGCGTACGTCACGCAAGGCGAAATGAAGGAGCTCACCATGGTGGCGCGCGCCCCGACGTCACCTATTGAACAAAAATATCGTTTTGACGGCTACACAAAGTTGCTCGATCCGGAGGGCTACCCAGCGGTCAAGCCCCCGTGGGGCACGCTGAACGCGGTCGACCTGAATCGCGGCGTCATTGCCTGGACGATCCCATTCGGGGAGTACCCAGAGCTGGTGACAACGCGCGGCGTGACCGGCAGCGAAAATTACGGTGGTCCGCTGGTCACTGACGGCGGATTGTTGTTCATCGGCGCCACGACACATGACCGCAAATTCCATGCCTTCGATAAGACGACCGGAAAGCTACTGTGGCAGGTGGAACTCCCAGCCGGGGGGAATGCCACTCCGGCGACCTATGCCGTGGATGGACGGCAATTTGTAGTAATCGCCGCCGGTGGGGGGAAGTCGGGGGCGGCGTCGGGCGGGACCTATGTGGCGTTCGCCCTTCCGCGACGCTGACGCGACGCAGGGCGCGTCAGCTACACCCCTGCGCGCAGCGCTGGGGGCCCTCCGAGGGGCGCATCGCTCCCGTTGGTCGCTCCGCCAATGCCCGGCTCCAGCGACGCTGTAGTCCCCAAGGCGCGCCGGAGTCAAAAAGTCGTTCCTCTAGGTTGCGGGTCGGCCAGAACCAGGGCTTGGAGACCATTGACCCAACGGGCGCGTTGGGGCGCGCCGCCCGCGCATGGCGTCGTCAGGGATAGAGTCGGGCGGGCACAATTTCGGCTTCGGCTTCGCCTGCGGCGACCATGCGTTGTTTGAGCCGGGTGCGCAACTCGGCTGCCGCGGCTTGGGTTTCTTTACGTCCGGCCAGGTTGACCAGTTGATGCGGGTCGGCCAAGAGGTCGTACATCTGGTATTCCTGGTAACGGGGCGCCGCCGGAACCTTGCCACCATTCTCATCCGGCGCTGCCACGCAGTAGGTCCACTGCCGGGTGCGCAGGGCGCGGCCCACCATGGCTTCGCTGATCTCGATGAAGATCTCGTCCTCCCACGTGCGGTCGCCGGGCTGCAGCAGCCCGCGAGCGTCGCGGCCCTGCATGCTGGTGGGCGCGGCAATGCCTGCGGCGGCGAGCAGCGTGGGTGCTACATCAATGGTTCCCACCAGTTCCGGCGGCTGGTGGCCCCCGTTGAATCCGGGGCCCTGCACGACCAACGGGACGCGGATCGAACTCTCATGCGGACTACGCTTGTATTCCCGGTTACGGGTCTCGAAATGGCAGCCATGGTCGCTGAGAAACACCACGATCGTGTTGGCGGCGTGGTGCGTTTCGTCCAGAGCGGCAAGCACGCGTCCGATCGATTCGTCAATGCGCGCGCAGGCGCCGTAGTAATCCGGCAATTGCTGCTGCCAGTTGCCCGGGAAGAAACGCAGGTCATGCGGCACGAAGGGGTTCTGGAAGCGGGCGGCGTAGCCCTCGGGGGCGACGAAGCGGTTCCAGTCGTTCTGGAAGTGCGGTTCAAGTTGCGAGACGACCAGCAGAAACGGTCGTGACTGGGGCTGGTGCAGGAAGCGCAGGGCGCGGTCGGTGATGAAGTCAACGCGATACTGTCCGTTGTATTTCATCTCGTTTCCCGCGCCGTCCCACAGGCTTCCCTCGTAGGGGTGCGAGGTGTCCTCGAGAACGTTCGAGGCTTCCCAGAGATCGTCGAAGCCTCCACGGTACTGCGGTGCGACCGGACCTTCGAGGGCGTGCGTCTCGGCCGGGCCCAGATGCCATTTACCGACGTAGTTGGCGGAGTACCCGGCGTGGTGAAAGGCGCGCGCGATGGTTGGGATGGAGGGCGCCAGGGCGATGCCGTTGCGCCAGACGCCGTGCTGCGTGGCGTACTGGCTGGTCATCATGGTGGCGCGCGACGGGGCGCAGACGGGCTGATTGGTGACTGCTTGAAACAAGGTGCCGCGGCGAGCCATGGCGTCCAGATGGGGCGTCACCTGCATCGGGGTACGTCCGTAGGCGCCCACTACGTCCCATCGGAACTGGTCTGCAATGTAGATGACGAGGTTCGGCGGCGGGGAGGAGGCTTGGGCCAAGCTCTGTGCCGGGGCCGCCGCGGCCAGTGCGGCCGAGACTTTCAGGAAATCGCGGCGAGAGTGAGGAGGGAAATCGGCCATGCGGGCTCCTTATTCCGCCCGATTGTAATGCAGCGGCCGCGACCTCAAGGCATTTATGACTGATCGAGGTCCCCGCCGAGTCGGCACCTGAGCGGTCGGGATCGCAGGCGCCCAACCGGGAAATATTCTGCGAGATTCCAGCGGGCGGTCCGGCGCCGCCGGACGGGATTGGGCCACGGATCGCGTGTGGGCCAGCACCCGGGTACAGGGGGGAACGACCAACGGGAGCGCCGGGGCACAGAACCTGCGTGGCCGACGCGCCAGCGTCCCGCTATACTCGCAGCAGTGGCTATGGCGAATTCCCCAACAAAGAAGTACTACCTTGAGACGTTCGGCTGCCAGATGAATTTTCACGACTCGGAAAAGGTCGCGGGAAGCTTGGTGGCGGAAGGGTATACGCCGGTGGAGGCGATGGAGCAGGCGGACCTGATCCTCTTCAACACCTGCAGCATCCGCGACAAAGCGGCGCAGAAGGTTTTTCATCGCCTGGCGAATTTCAAGGCGTTGCAACGGCAAGGGAAGCGCTTCGGGGTATTGGGCTGCGTGGCGCAGCATGAAGGGGAGGAGATCTTCAAGAAAGCGCCGCACGTCAGTCTGGTGGTGGGCTCGGCCAGCTATGTGCGGTTGCCGGAGCTACTGCGCGAACTCGAGAGCGGGAATGACCGCGTGACCGGACTGGGAGCAGCGTCGGATGAAACGTTTGACACCGAGTTCACGCGGCGCGACAACCCACACCGTGCTTATCTGACACTCATCGAGGGGTGCGACAAGCATTGCGCCTACTGCGTGGTGCCTTTCACGCGCGGACGCGAGCGCAGCAAGCCGAGCACGGCGGTGCTGGCGCAGGCGCAGCAGTTGGCCGCTGCCGGCTATACCGAGGTCCAGCTTTTGGGCCAGAACGTCAACTCCTACCGCGATCCGACGCCACCGAATTTGACGTTTGCCCATCTGCTGGCCGCGATGGCGCAGGTGCCGGGATTGAAGCGGGTACGCTACACCACGTCACATCCGCGTGATTTCGACGATGACATTGTGCGGGTGATGGGCGAGTACCCGGTGCTCTGCGATCACGTACACCTGCCGGTGCAATCCGGCTCTGATCATGTGCTGCATTTGATGCGCCGGGAGTATACGCGTGACCAGTACCTGCGCAAGGTGGAGGTGATCAAGGGCTGCCGACGCCCCCTGGATATCACCACCGATCTGATCGTGGGATTCCCGGGAGAGACGGATCGGGACTTCGAACAGACCGTGGACCTGCTGTCCACGGTGCACTATTCCGGGGTTTTTATTTTCAAGTACTCGCCACGGCCGCTAACGGCGGCGATCACGATGCCCGACAGCGTTCCTGAAGGGGTTAAAGCGGAGCGTTTTGCCATCTTGCAGCAACGGCAACAGGCGCTGCAGGCAGAGGACAACCAAGCTTGGGTAGGGCGAACGGTGGAGGTCATGATCGAGGGCCAAAACCCGAAGCTGGGACAATGGGTGGGCCGTTCCTCCCAGAATCGCGTGGTGAACTTCACCAGCTCCGGCCTGCGCCCGAACGTCGCGACGGAGCTGGCTGTTTTGGAACCTTTGGCCGCTGGGATGTACGTTCCGGTACACATCAGTAAGGCGGGGTCCAATAGCTTTGTTGGCGAACAGGTGGCGGCGGTATCCTGAAGGGGGGGACGGCATGGAAATCGAGATGAAAATTCGTGGGCTGATGATGGACTCCTCCACGAACACGCCGATTGTCATCCTGAAGGACGCCAGCGGAACCAGCGTGCTGCCCATCTGGGTGGGCCTTTACGAAGCCAACGCGATTGCGCTCGAAATTGAAAAAGTGGCCACGCCACGGCCCATGACCCACGATCTTATCAAGAACCTGCTGCTGGGTTTCAATACGACCCTGCAAAAAGTGGTGGTCTGCGAGCTGCGGGATGACACGTTTTACGCCTTGATGTGGCTGGAGCGGGAAGGGGAAGTGTTCGCGGTTGATACCCGACCGAGTGACGCTCTGGCACTGGCGCTGCGCCTCGACTGCCCGATCTTTGTTGAGGAAGAAGTGCTCAAGACCTCCAAGGTGGCGGCGGCCGCGGCCGATCCGGGATCGAGTGAAGAGCTGCGCCGTTGGTTGGAGAATTTGGGCGACGAGGAGACCGGGCGCTACAAGATGTAACGCTGACACGTCAGGCCCCGCGCGGGCTGAACGCCCCAACGCTCCCACTCCCTGTTCCGACGGCTTCGACAGCGACACTAGCTCAGAAGGATGACCATGGAGGATCAAGTTGCGCGGCTGGTGGCGCGTGGCTTTCAGGCGCGCAGCTTCGAGCGTTATCCGGGATTTCTGGCGGTGGTCCGCGACGGTTTTGTCGCACTGCTTCAGCCCGGGGAAGAAGGACTGAAATTGTTCACAGCTGCGGGACGGCTTCTGGGTGACCAGATCGGGGTTCGGGTCATACGGGGCGAAGCGGTGTGCTTCCAGGCCAAGGGCGATGAGGTCACCGTGGACAGCGAGATGGACGCCCGATACCGACAATTTTGTAAAGAACTGCAGGGAGCGCTGCTCTAGGCGAGTGCTGGCCAGTGGAATTGCGCCCTGGGCGAGGTGCGGGCCGGTTGTGCGGACAGCTGAAAGGCAGCGCACAACTTCTGCTTGTGTTCCCTGAAGTCAACTACCGCTTGAATTGTTCAATGTGGGCGAGGCGTTCGAGGGGGAGGCGCATCTTGCGAGAATCCACATCGGCGCTGTATCCGGTGGGTATGACCAGCAGTGGGAGGTGGTGTCGAGGCAGGCCGACCGCTTTGCGCACCCGGGCCTCGTCAAAGCCTTCCATCGGTACGGTGGAGAGTCCCGCCGCTTCCGCCGCCAGCATATAGTTCATCGCGCATAGGGCCCCTTGCTTGGCCAGCCAGAAGCGCATTTGAACGGCAGGTAGACCCGGAGTGGGCAGAAACAGGCGTCGTACGGGAAGCAGCAGCCATTTGGCGATGCGTTGTAGCCCGACGGGGCCGGTGGCGAAAGCCAGCGCGATGTTGCGGCGCAGCGTGCCCTCGTAAGAAGCGGTGATCGCCTGGTGTTCACGATCGAGGCGGACCGCCTCCTCGATGTGTTCGCGGGCGACGCGTGCGTTACCGCTGATGACCAACACGGCCGGCGCCTCTTCGACCTGCGGCTGGTCGAGACAGGCGGTGCGCAGGACGCGCTTGCGTTCCGGATCGCTGACCACCACGAAATACGAGGGTTGCAGGTTATAGCCGCTGGGAGCCCAGCGTGCGCACTCCAGCAGCCGTTCCAGCACCCCCTCCGGCAACGGAGTTGGTTGGAAATGGCGGATGGCTCGCCGTCGCCGCACGAGCGCTTCGAAATCGTCGAGCTGCAGCATCGGGCGTTCCCGGCACAGAGATTCGGTGCGCCGTTCCGGGTCACCGGCTCCGGCGTTGTTACGGTTGCACGTCCAAACGGTTATTCACGTGGAAATCGGTCCAGCCAGACTGTTTCGCGACCTGACGCGCTTCGCGAATCGCCACGCCTTTGGATTCGGCGCGATGCACGGTGCCAGTGAGGGTGATCACCTTATCCTGCATCGCCACGTGAATCGTATCGGCTGCCAGCTTACCGGTCTTAAACTCGGCAAGCAGTGCGGTCTGCACTTCAGCGGCGCTCTTCGGGGCAACGGCAGCGGCTGGCGCCGGCGAGGCTGCGCCCTTTGATTTGCCCTTGGCGCCGTGGACGATCTTGCGATGGTGCGCTGCCGGGGGCGTGGCGTGAGGGGCGCTCGCGGAAACTGATTGCGCGACGATGCCCGCGCCGGCGCATAGCACCATCGAACCGAGCAGACGTAAAGGCAGATTGAAGGATTTCAAGACGGGTCACACATCCGCTGAGGCAAGAATTCGAGCTGAAACATTAGCGTAGCACGCCGGAAAATGACGGGAGGAGGGAGGAGGCAGGGAGGAAGAAGGGAGGGGGGAGGAC
>Ga0207416_1000816_pt1 | contig 47509 bp, 40 predicted proteins | sample PaiPotPPM11metaG_FD_184107 | JGI IMG/M metagenome (GOLD analysis project Ga0207416, IMG submission 184107) | Iron sulfur acid spring bacterial and archeal communities from Banff, Canada, to study Microbial Dark Matter (Phase II) - Paint Pots PPM... ...
GCCTGGCAGCCCGGCTTGCGCCGGTCGGCAATCCCCTCTTACTGCCTATCATCGGCGATTGTTCCGCTCTACGCAAGCACGAACAAGCGTTCGACCGCCGGACACACATTACTTTCCAGCTGCGCGCGGCAACAACCGGTTTGGCGCGAGCATGGATCGCGATGCTACGTGAACCCGAGTCGAGTTGGAACTGACGATGGCGGCGCATATGGAAAAAACTGTCGAGTCATCCACCCCGTCGGGAGGAGCAAGGGTCAGTTGACGGTAGCACCGTCATTTGGTACTATTTTGTGGTGCTTTTTATCATCGATCTCCAGCGATTTGCCCACAAAAAAGGCCTCGGCTCATCGCGCAACGGTCGCGATTCGCAGAGCAAGCGGCTCGGCGTGAAGCTGTACGGCGGTCAGGCGGTCGCAGCCGGCAACATCATCGTGCGCCAGCGCGGCACGAAGTTCTACCCTGGCCAAAACGTCGGTATGGGTAAAGACAACACGCTGTTCGCGCTCGCCGACGGCAAGGTAGTCTTCACCCACCGCGGTCGCGATAAGCAGGTCGTCACCGTCGAAGCGTGACTTGCAAGCGCCGCGTACCTGTCGATTCGCTTCAGAAGCCCGCACGACGATGCGGGCCTCTTTGTGTCTCGGGCGAATGCTTCGTCACAACAAATGTTCGTCGATGAAGTCCGCGTCACGGTCTGCGGCGGCGCCGGCGGGGCCGGCGTGGTCTCGTTTCGGCGCGAAAAATACGTGCCGCGCGGCGGTCCTGACGGGGGCGATGGCGGCCGCGGCGGGTCCATCTACCTCAAAGCGGACTCCGAGCGCGCGACGCTGATCGAGTTCCGCCACAAGCGCCGCTTCGCCGCGCAAGACGGCGAACGAGGCGGCCCCGACAACTGCCACGGCAAAGATGGCGAAGACGTTATCATTGCCGTTCCGGTCGGCACGCTCGTCTACGAAAACGGCGACGCCGTCGCCGACCTGAGCGCTCCCGGCCAGCGCGTGCTCGTCGCGCGCGGCGGGCGCGGCGGGCTCGGCAACCAGCATTTCGCCACCTCCATCCACCAGTCACCCAAGTTCGCGCAGCGCGGCGCGGCCGGCGAAGAGCGCGTGCTCGATCTTCAACTGAAGCTGTTGGCGGACGCAGGCATCGTCGGCGCGCCGAACGCGGGCAAATCAACCTTGCTGGCGGCGGTGTCGGCCGCCCGCCCGAAGATCGCGGATTATCCTTTTACGACGCTTGAGCCGCAGCTCGGCGTCGTGCAGATTGACCTCGATGCGAGCTTCGTGATCGTCGACGTCCCCGGCCTCATCGCGGGCGCGAGCCGCGGTGCCGGGCTCGGCGACACGTTTTTGCGCCACATCGAGCGCACGCGCGTGCTCATCCATCTCATTGACGGCGCGCTTCCGCCCGACGAAGCGCTCGCTCAAGCTGCGATGATCGAAAACGAGCTGGGGGCGTGGAATCCTGAGTTGCTGAAAAAGCGCCGCATCGTTGCGGTTTCCAAACAAGACCTCGCCGGCGCAAACAAAACGCTGCGCGCAGTGCAAGCAGCGATGAGCGAGCCGGTCGCGGGCATCACGGCCGCAAAAGGCCAAGGCGTTCGCGAGTTGATGACGACCGCCTATTCGGCCATCGTGGCGGCGCGCAAGGCCGACGACAATCGGCCGCCGCAAACCGAAGTCGTCCTGCGGCCAAAGCCGGCGGCCAACCGCGTCGTCCGCGTCGTCAAGGAAGGGCGCGCGTATCGCGTGGTCGGCGCCCGGCTCGAGCGTCTTGCCGCGGTCACAGATTTCGATTCCAACGACGCACGCGAGTTCTTCGAGCGCGCCATGCTGCGCAGCGGCGCACGCCGCAAGCTGGAGCGCGCGGGGATACGGCCGGGCGATACGGTGCGCGTCGGGCCCACGGAATTCACTTTCGTATGAAAACCGGTCTGTTGGGAGGAACTTTCGATCCGATCCACGTCGCGCATCTCTTCATCGCAGAGTGCGCGCGCGTCCGTGAAAACCTCGACCGTGTGTTATTCGTCCCGGTCGGTGAACCCGCGCACCGCGCAACCCACGCGTCGCCGCGGGAGCGCGCGGACATGGTGTGGCTCGCCGTCGCTGACAATCCGCGGTTTGCCGTGGATGCAACCGCACTCGATCAACCAGGACCAGTCTATACCGCCGACACGCTTACGCTGCTGCGCGCGAAATTTCCGGACGATCGACTGTTCTTCATCGCCGGTGCCGATTCGCTCGCCGCGACGCCCTGGCGCCGCCTCGACGTCGTCGCGCGCCAGCTCGTCAAATTCTTGGTCGTCGACCGCGAAGGCTCAAGCGCTGCCGACGTCGACCGCATCATCGAAACATTGCCGGGCGAACTGCGCCACCGCTTCGAACACGTCGAACTGCCGCGCGTGGGCGTGTCCGCCAGCGAGCTGCGCGAGCGCATCAAAGCCGGGCTGCCGGTGCGCTACCTCACGCCCACGGCGGTCGCAGAGTACATCGAAAGGAAGAATCTCTATCGGCGCTAGTTGGGCACGAAGGCGGGGAACGAGAACACGCCCAACGCGATTGGGCGGGTCGCTTTTCGCGCGCCCGCGGGTCCCGCGCCTTCGAATACTACGAAGCGGATGTTGCTCGCCGCTCGCACGTGACGGCGGCTGCTCGACCCCTCGCGGTATGCGGCGTAGCGGGGCCCGCGATGCGACTGGCTTGGATTCTTGCTCACCGCAATGAGTATACCCGGGCGTCGGTTGGCGCACAATGCCAAACGTGCGGTCGACGTGGCGTGGATCGGCGAGCCGCAATGATTCGGACGGCGCTCGCAGGCGCGGCGCTCGCCGCACTGCTGCTTTGGGGCTGCGGCGGCGGGCGTGCTGCGAACGGCCGCGCGCTGGACGATATCGCAGCGGGCCGCAGCGGCGACGAGGTCATCGTCGAAGGCCGGGTGGCGCGCGTTTTGCACCCGGAATACGGGCCGAGCGGCGAACACGAACGCTTTGTCGTCACGGTGTCCGACGGGTTGCACTCGGCCGACGTTCTGGTGGCGCACAACGTCGGCATCTCGCCGTACGTGCCGTTGCGCCGCGGCGATGACGTCGTGGTGAAAGGCGTCCTTGCGATTGACTTCGGCGGCCCCGTGATCCATTGGACGCACCACGATCCGCGCTTCCGCCACGCATCGGGGTTCATTCAAGTGCACGGCCATATGTATGAATAACGGCGCGAGATTATTGACCGAGGCAGCGCTGGCGTCAAGATCGCCGCGCCGCAAGCAGCTGCTCGAAAGCCTCGGGCTGCGCGTCGCCGTGATCGGCAACGCGTTTGAAGAGCTGCCGTACCGCCCCGGCGACGGCGAGCCGCGCGACTACGCCCTCGCGGCGGCCCGCAGCAAAGCTGCCGCAGCGCCAAACGAAGGGCCGCCGGTCCTGGTTGCCGCCGATACCTGCGTCGTTGTCGACGGCGCCGTGCTCGGCAAACCCCGAGACGCCGCCGAGGCCGAACGGATGCTGCACGTGCTTGCCGGCCGCGAACACGTCGTCCATACCGGATTCGCACTCATCGACCGGACGTCGCGGGCAACCGCATCCGGCGTCGAATCCGCGCGCGTCACCTTCGAACCGCTCGATGACGACGCCATCGCGCGCTACGTCGCGAGCGGTGAGCCGCTCGACAAAGCCGGCGCCTATGGGATTCAAGGGCTCGGCGCGCTGCTGGTCGCATCCATCGTCGGCGACTTCTACGCCGTGATGGGCCTGCCGATCGCGCGCATCGGCCAAGCGCTTGCGCGCTTTGGATACCGCCTCTTCTAATGGCCGGCATTCTCGAAAACCTGTACGCGCGCATCGCGCCCGCAGTCAGCATCGACCTCGGCACGGCCAACACGCCGGTGCACGTTCGTGGTTACGGCGTGCGCTTTGTCGAGCCCACGATGGTGGCGATCGATACCGATTCGGGCGAGATCCTTACCGTCGGCGAAGGCGCCCGCCAAATGCTCGGTCGGACGCCGCGCAACATCACCGTCATCCGCCCGATGCGCAACGGCGTGATTTCAAACTACCGCTATACCGAAGCGCTCATGCACGCGCTTATCGAGCGCGCGCTGCGCGGCCGCACGCTGATCCCGCCGCGGCTCATCGTCGGCGTGCCCGGCTCGGCGACCGAGGTCGAAAAGAAGGCGGTGCGCGAGGCCGCGCTGGGCGCGGGTGCGGCGCGCGTCTACTTCGTGCCGCAGGCGATTGCGTCGGCCGTCGGCGCCGGGCTGCCGGTGCTCGAGCCCCACGGCAGCATGATTTTGGACATCGGCGGCGGCACGAGCGAAGTTGCGGTCATTTCGCTGGGCGGCGTGGTGGCCGGCCGATCGCTCAAGCTCGGCGGCGATCGGCTCGACGAAGCGATCGCGAGCCACCTGCGCAACAAGCGCGGCTTTCTCATCGGCGAGCGAACGGCCGAGGCGCTGAAGATATCGCACGGTTTTTACGGCCGTCCGCAAGGCAGGCCGCCGACGAAGATCGTCGGACAAGACATGCGCCGGCTCGGGCCGGGAACGCTCGAGGTGACTGAGGAAGACGTCGGCGCGGCGATCGTCGAGCCGATCGGTCAAATCGTGGACGACATTCGCGCGGTGCTCGAACAAACGCCCCCGGAGCTGGCGCGCGACGTCGGCGAGCGCGGCCTGGTGCTGGCGGGCGGCGGCGCAAACATCGCGGGCCTCGCAGAAACGCTGAGCGTCGTTCTCGGCATCCCGGTGCGCGTGGCGGACGAACCGCTGCTGTGCGTGGCGCGCGGGGCGGCCGAAATCTTGCGCGACCGCAAACTGTTCACCGCGCTCTTTCCCCCGCGGCAAACGCTGATCGGCAGGTGGTGGCGATCCATTCGTACTGGGATGAAAGAAAGCTCCTCGTCTTCGTCACACTGATCATCATCGCGTGCGCGGCGATGCTGCTCGAGCTCGACGCGTCCCGTCACGGCCGGCAAAGCCCCATTGACGATCTCGTCGCCGGCGTGCTGACGCCGCTCGAAGGCGCCATCACCGCCGCCGGCGTTGCGATCTCCGCCGAAACGCAAACGCTCGCCCACGCGAATGACTTTGCCGCCCAAAATCGGGCCTTGCAGCAAAAAGTCCACGCTCTCGCCGCCGCGAACGAGCGGCTGCGCGCCGCTGCCGTTGAAAATCAGCGTCTGCGGCGCATGCTCGGCATGAAGCAGGCGCTGCCGCTTTCCGACGGCGTTGCCGCGGACGTCGTCGGCTACGCGCCCGAGGACCCGCGCAAGGAAATCGCGATCGATCGCGGCTGGCGCGACGGCGTGCGCGCAGACGACGTCGTGATCAACGGCGAGGGTCTCGTCGGCCACGTGATCGATGCCGGCCGGCACGCCGCCCACGTGCTGCTCATCACGGATCCGGCGAGCTCGGTGCCCGCGTATCTTTCCCGCACCCAAACCTGGGGGATCGTGACGGGCACGTCGCTCCACGCTCACATGAAATACATCAATCAAGACGCGAAGGTGCTCGTCGCTGACCCGGTCGTGACGGGCCGCGGTGAGGTGTACCCGGGCGGCGTTCCGATCGGCCGGGTGATCGAGGTAGATCGCAAGGACAACGCTTTGTACCAAACCGCGGTGCTCCAGCCGGCGGTGGATTTTTCGGCGCTCACACACGTGATCGTGCTGCGCTCGAAATGAGCTCGGTTCATCCGGCACCGGTTGCGCCGCGGCTACGCGAGGCTGGGCATTCGTCGCTTCGAGCGCACGGGCCGGCCGTCGAAGCGGAAGTCTACGTCGCACCGCCGTTTTGGCTGCTGCTCGTGCTGGCCGTTGCTGCCGTGCTGCTGCAGGCGACGTTACTGGCTGGCCTGACGCTGCGCGGCGCGAGCATGAGCCTGCTCACCGTGCTGATCGTATGGACCGGCATGCGCTGCGGCGTGTGGACCGGCGGCTGGCTCGGCCTTCTCGGTGGCCTGCTCGAAGACGCGCTGGGCGGCGGCGGCGCAAACGTGCTCGGCGCCACGCTGGTGGGCTTTGGCGCCGGCATGCTGAGCAGCCGCTTCTTTTCGGATTCGATTCCGGTCTTTGTCGCCGCGGTCGCCGGTGCGACGATCGTCCGCACGCTCGCGACGCTCGCCGTCACGGAACTGGCGCTCGGAGAACGCGGCTTGTTCCACCGGGTCTCTCACGAGATGCTCTGGCAAATCGTCTTGAACTGCATTGCAGCTGCGATTGTCCTGCTCGCCGTGCGGGTAGCATCGCACGCTTGGCCGGCGCGCGTCCGCTAGGAGCTGCGATCGAGCGTGGCCGACCTTGCAGAGCGATATCCCGAGATGACCGGCGAGCGTGGCGCCCGCGGCCGCCGCTCCATTGCGTTCGGCGTTTTCATCGGGCTCGTTTTTCTGGTGTTGATTTGGCGCCTCGCGAGCGTGCAGATCCAGCAGGGCGCATATTACGCACGGCTCGCCGACGCGAACCAAGTGCGGACCATTTCGGTTCCCGCGCCGCGCGGCATTATGTACGACCGCAATGGCCTCGTCGTGGCGCGCAACCGGCCGTCGTTCGTCGTCGAGGTGGTGCCGTTGCAGCTCGAGGATCCGCACCGCGAGATCGCCGCGCTCTCGCAGATCGTCGGCGTGTCGGAGTCGGAGCTGTGGAAACGACTGCTCCATCAAAACGGCACGAGCTATAAGGACTTCGCCTCGCTCGCAAGCGCCGTGCCGCTCGGGCCCGTTACCGTCGCCGAGGACCTGAAGACCGCCGTCGTCGCGCGCTTCGCCGAACGTGCCGATCACCTGGTAGGCATGAACGTCGAGCTCGTACCCGTGCGTCAGTATCCGTTCGGCACGGTGGGCTCGCACGTGCTGGGCTACGTCGGCCAAATCACGCAAGGCGAATACGCCGCGCGGCGCCGCCTCGGCTATGGCTCTAGCGACATCGTCGGCAAAGACGGCATCGAGTCGGTGTACGACGCCGTCTTGCGCGGCCGCAGCGGCGGGCGCCGGATCAAAGTTAACGCTGCCGGCGCGGCGGTCGCGAACTTTCCCGATTTCGATGCGCTGCCCGGCAGCAGCCTCGACCTGACCTTGGATTGGAAACTCCAGCAAGCTGCCGAGCGCGCCATGGCGCAGCAGATCCAGATCATCGCGCGCCGCATCGGTCATCGCATCGGCGCTGCGGCGATCGTCGAGGATCCCAATTCCGGCGCGGTCTTGGCGCTGGTCAGTCAGCCGAATTTCGACCCGAACGATTTCGCGCCGGGCATCAGCGGTCGGAAATACGCTCAGTACGTTAACGACCCGCTGCTGCCGCTGTTCAACCGCGCGATCTCGGGCTCGGCGCCGACGGGCTCGACCTTCAAGCTCGTGACGAGCAGCGCGGCACTTGCCAGCGGCGTGCTCACGCCCGAAAGTACGCGCTACTGCGGCGGCGCGTTCGCGCTCGGCGATTTCGTTTTTAACGACGACCGCGCCGGCGGCCATGGCACGTTGACGGTGCCGGAAGCGATCACGCAGTCGTGCGACGTCTTCTTTTATCAAGTGGGCCACGAGCTCGGCATCGCGAAGCTCGACAAGTATGCGGCACTGTACGGCATCGGCCGGCAGACGGGCATCGACTTGCCGGGCGAGACCACCGGCATCTTGCCGACCCCAAACTGGAAGCTGCGCAATTTTAAGGAAGAGTGGTATCCGGGCGACACCGTCAACATGGCGATCGGTCAGGGCTTTCTTGAAGCATCGCCCATTCAAATGCTGAAGGTCGTGTCGGCGGTCGCCAACGGCGGCGATCTGTACAAACCCTACCTCGTCGCCGACGAGCGCGACGCGCACAACCATGTCGCACGGCGCTTCGGTCCCGTTTTGCAGGGTCACGTGCCCCTTTCCGATGACGATCTGCAGGTGATCCGCCAAGGCATGCTCGGCGCGATCGAAAGCCCCTACGGCACGGCGAACAACGTTCTGATTCCGGGATTTCGCTACGCCGGTAAAACGGGCACGGCCGAAAACGTCTCGACCCCCGATAATCCCAGCGGGCGCAACCATGCGTGGTTCGTCTGCTACGCGCCGTACGACCATCCGCAGATCGCGGTGGTTGTGTTCATGGAAAAAAGCGGCAATTTCGGCGCGGTCAACGCTGCGCCGGTGGCGCAGGCGATCGTCGAAGCGTACTTTCATCTCAAGCCGACCGGCCCGCTGGGTGCCGGCATCCGCGACTAAAAGTCCAGGGACACGTTCCGGACGGCGCGAAATTCGCGAACGGAGGAGATCGCGCGCATGCAAACCAGCACGTTTCCGCTCGCCCAGTCGTATCGCCAGCTCGGGACCGAAAGCGCGTTTGTCGTGCTCGCCCGAGCGCGCAAACTCGAAGCCGAGGGCCGCCACGTCATTCACCTGGAGATCGGCGAACCGGATTTCGACACCCCGGGGCATATCAAGGATGCGGCGCTGCGCTCGTTGCAGCGCAATCGCACGCACTACACGCCGGCGCAGGGCATTCCAGAACTGCGCGACGCCATTGCCGCGCACGTGACCAAGTCGCGCGGCGTGCCGGTAACCCGAGACAACGTCATCGTCGGGCCGGGCGGCAAACCGGTGATCGCGATGACGCTCATGGCGCTGCTCAACCCGGGCGACGAAGTGGTCATCCCCGATCCCGCGTATCCCGCGTATCGATCCATCGTTACCTACGTCGGCGCGAAACCGGTCTCGGTGCAGCTGCACGAGAGCACCGGCTTCCGTTTGGACCTTGACGCGCTCGAAGCCGCCATGACGGCCAAGACCAAAATCCTCGTCATTAATTCGCCGCACAACCCGACCGGCGGCGTGCTGACCAAAGACGATCTGCTGCGCATCGCCGACATCGCGCGGCGGCGCGACGTCATCGTCATGACCGACGAGATCTACAACCGCCACAGTTACGATGCGGAGTTTGCCTCGTACTACGGGCTCAGCGGAGCAGCGGAGCGTACGGTGCTCATCGACGGTTTCTCAAAGGCTTGGGCGATGACGGGCTGGCGGCTAGGTTTCGGCGTGATGCCGACGTTTTTGGCCGAGGCGGTTGGGGCGCTCATGCTCAACATCGTCTCGTGCACCGCGACGTTCGTCCAGGATGCGGGCATTGCCGCGCTGGCGGGCTCAGACGAGCCCGTGCAGGCGATGCGCGACGAGTTCTTGCGCCGCCGCAAAATCCTCGTCGAAGGCTTGCGCACGATCCCAGGGGTCACGTGTCAGATGCCGGGCGGCGCGTTTTACGTCTTTCCGAATTTTTCGCGGATCGAGCCCAACGACGTCAAACTCGCAAATTACATCTTGGACGAAAGCGGCGTGGCGGTGCTCGGCGGCTCGACGTTCGGACCGCACGGCAAAGGCTTTATCCGCCTGTCGTATGCGAATTCTGAAGAGAATCTGCGCGAGGGCGTCAAGCGCATCAAGCAAGCCGTAGCCACGTATAACCCGTAAGCGATCAATTCGACGGAGGTAGCCGCCATGCTGTCCGCCTTTGCCGCCGTACTGGCGGCCGCGGTGCTGGCTGTCGGTTCGCTGGCGCCGTCGCCGAGTGCGACGCCGTCCCTCGAACAGGCGGCGCTGGACCGGCTCTTCACGTCGGCCGCTCTGAAGCCAGAGTGGTTCGCGCCGGATGTCCTCACCCAAGTGCCGCTCGCGCAGCTGCAGCAGATCGTCGCCGGCGTCAAAGCGCGCCTCGGTGCGTATAAGGGCTCGACGCCGAACGGCGCGGCGCAATATCTCGCCGATTTCGATAAAGGCAGCGTGCCCACCGACATCAAGCTCGACGCCCAAGGCCGCATCGCCGGCATCTTCTTCCATCAAGCGGTCTTGAGCGGCGCCGCGACGCCGGCCCCGGCCGCCGGCGCTGCGCGCGCACTGACGCCGGGCGCCGCGCTGGCGCGACTCTTCACCGCGAAAGCGATCGACCCGGATTGGTTCGCACAATCGGTGCTTACCGAAATCCCGCTGTCGTACGTCGCGCAGCTCGTCAACGGCTATAAGGCCGAGCTCGGCAATTTCGTGCGCGTCGACGGCAGCGGAACGTCATTCACCGTCGTCTTGGACCGCGGCTCCGTGCCATCGCTCATCACGCTGGATGCGGCGGGCCGCATCACCGGCTTGCGCTTCCTGCGCGCGCCGCGCGCGACGCCCGTCAGCCTTTCACAAGCGGTTGCGCAGCTGCGCGCGCTGCCCGGCTCGACCAGCCTGTTCGTCACGGGCAACGGCCGAACGCTTTCCGACGATCGTTCGACCGTGCCGCTAGCCGTGGGATCGGCATTCAAGCTCGCCGTGCTCAACGCGCTCGTCGAACAGATACGCTCCAAGCGGCGCCGCTGGAGCGACGTCGTCTTTTTGCAGAACGGCTGGCGCTCGCTGCCCAGCGGCATGCTGCAAGGCTGGCCCGCCCGGACGGCGCTGACGCTGCAGACGCTTGCGACCTTGATGATCTCGATCAGCGACAACACCGCAGCGGACGCGCTGTTGAATACCGTCGGCCGCGCCGCGGCGGAAGCGTTCGCGCCGCACGATCGACCGTTGCTCACGACGCGCGAGGCATTTATCTTGCAGTCAAAACGCAACCCCTTCCTGGCGGCGGTGTTCTTGAACGGTCCGGCCTCGAAGCGGCGGGCCGTCCTTTCACGGGTCGATCGGCTTGGGCTGCCCGGCATCGGCGACTTGGGCGGCGCCGTCATCTCCAAGAAGATCGAATGGTTCTTCTCGACGCGCGAATTGTGCGGGCTGATGGACAAAGTGGCGGCGCTGCCGCTGATGAGCGTGAATCCCGGCGTCGCGAATCCCTCCGACTGGGCGCGGGTCGCGTTCAAGGGCGGGTCGGATTCGGGCGTCCTCAATTTGACGACCTGGCTGAAAGCCAAAAACGGTGAAACCTATTGCGTGTCCGCCACTTGGAACGACCGCCGCGACGTGGACGAGACCAAGTTCTCTGCTCTCTATTCCGGGATCATCGCCGGATTGAGATAACCGCCGGTCGTCCAAAAAAAACGACCGCTAAAGACCCATCGCGGTTTTTACGTCGGCCAGTGTCGCCCGCGCGATCGCGCGCGCGCGCCGCGTCCCCTCGGATAATATTTCTTCGACGTCGCCCGGCCGGCGCGCGAATTGCGCGCGCCGCTCTCTCAGCGGGGCGAGCGCTGCGTTCAGATGCTTCGCCATGTCCGCCTTGTCTTCGACGCAGCCGAGCGCGCCGGCGCGACAAGCGCGGGCAATCGGTTCGGCGTTTGCCGCGTTGAAGATCCGCTGAAAGAAAAAAACCGGGCAGATCTCCGGCCGGCCGGGGTCGCCCTTGCGGATCTTTTCGGGGTCGGTGAACATCACCTTGACTTTGGCGGTCGTTTCGTCTTCAGAATCCGACAGCAGGATCGCATTGTCGTATGACTTGCTCATCTTTCGGCCGTCCGTGCCCGGCACGTACGGCGTGTCGGATAGAATGGCGTGTGGCTCGATCAGCACCTCGCCGAAGTGGTGGTTGAAGCGACGGATGATCTCGCGGCACAGCTCCAGATGCGGCAGCTGGTCCTGGCCCACCGGTACGCCTTCGCCTTTGAAAATCGCGATGTCGACGGCCTGCAAGACGGGATAGCCCAAAAAGCCGTGGGTGGCGATCTCGGTGCCGAGCGCGTTGATCTGGTCTTTGTAGGTCGGCACGCGCTCGAGCCATGACACCGGCGTGATCGTGGACAGCAGCATGGACATCTCGCTGATCTCGGGGATCATCGACTGCAAAAAGATCGTGCAGCGATGCGGGTCCAGGCCTGTCGCGAGCCAGTCGGTGACCATGTCGCGCGCATCGCGCGCGATCTGCCGGCTCTCTTCGAATTTCGTGGTCAGCGCGTGCAGATCCGCGACTTCGAAAAAACACTCGTGTGTTTCCGACAGCTTGACGAAATTCTCCAGCGCGCCGAGCAAATGACCGACGTGCATGCGTCCGGTCGGCCGCATGCCGGCCATGATGCGCTGCTTCATACGACTGGCGTTCGAATCAGTCTTGCACACATCCCCCGCGCGGTGTTATGATGGGCGTTGGTTTTGCTCGAGAAGGGAGTTCACACGAAACGGTGTTTAGCGATCAGCTGCTGACCTGCGTCGATTGCGGCCAGGAATTCACCTTTACTGCCGGCGAGCAAGAGTTCTTCGCGCAGAAGGGTTTTCAAAACAAACCGAGCCGTTGTCCGGATTGCCGGCGCGCCCGCAAGGTGTATCGCTCGAGTTCGAGCTCGAACTCGAGCGCCGGCAGCTTCGATATGCCGCGCGCCAGCGCGGGCGCACCGCGCGAGATGTTTCGCGTGACGTGTTCCGAGTGCGGCAAGGAAGCGGAAGTTCCATTTCAGCCGCGCGGTGACAAGCCGGTGTACTGCCGAGACTGTTTTCAGCGCCAGCGATCGTATCGCGCCTAGCGCCGCGCGGGCTCGCCGTTTGCGGCGGTTGCCGCTCGACGACTGTTTTCTTTTTCGCCGCGCCGCAGTTCGCCGCGCGCGAACGTCTTCGCTTGGCTGATGGCGCGCGTCAAGGTTTGGCCGCGCGCCAATCCGACCGCAATGGCGGCGGCGAGGCTGCAGCCGGTGCCGCGCAGCACGCGGCGCAGGCGCGGCGCGCGAAACTCAAACGCGATCGCTCCGTCGATCGCCAGCACATCAACGCTTAGCGAGCCTGGCAGATGTCCTCCGGTGACCAGCGCCGCGCAGCCGAACGTGCTCAGCGCGATTGCGGCTTGGCGCGCACCCGCGAGCGTTGCTACGCGGATGCCGGACAGGGCTTGCGCTTCACTCGCGTTCGGCGTGATGAGCGTTGCGATGGCAAATAACCGCCAGAGCGCCGTGACGTCGCGCGGTTTCAAAAACGGCGTACCCGAAGTTGCGGCGAGCACCGGATCGACGACGACAGGCGGCCGGGCGGAGGAGTCGCGGAAAAACCCGGCCACCGCGCGGATCGCGTCCGCGCTCGGCAACAGGCCGATGCGAACGGCATCGGGCCGCGACGTTTCCCAAATCGCCCGCAGCTGCGCGACCACGACGTCCGGATCGATCAGCTCGATGGCGCTCACCCGGCGCGCATTTTGGGCGGTCACCGCGGCGACCGCGAATGCGGCGCGCACGCCCAAGCGCGCGAATACCCGCAGGTCGAGACCGATGCCGGCGGCGGCAGTCGGGTCGGTGGAGCCGATGCTGCACACGAGCGGCGGGACCTTGTGGGACGCCATCAAACGGGTGTTCTACACATACTCACAGAGTCTGTGGATAAGTTTTTTTAGGGTACGGGTGTAGCCAGCACCGCCGGAGTTTCGAGCTTTACGGGGGCGAGCGGCACGGGCACCGGTTTTCCGGCGGCGCGGTAGAGCTGCGCCAGCAGATCTCGGTATTGCGCGAGCGCGTGATTGACGACGCCGGTCGATTGCGGCAGCGCGACCGACTCAAACCAGCGTCCGGCTTCGGCAGCCAGCAGCGGCTCGCGCGTTGCCGCGCGGTCAAGCGACGCAGCGCCGCCGGCCGCCGATCGCGCCGCGACCAATGCGGACCAGAGGGACGCCTGAGCGCGCGAGCCCATCCACAGAGCGAACGAGCCCGCAGAACTTCCCGCCGGAAAACCGTACGAGACTGCGGCGATCGTATGAGCGCGCGCGAACGAGCCGGGTGTCGTGGCGGCAATGCCCGGCGAGTCGCTCAGGCGGGCGGCGATCTCGTCGACCACGCGTTGGCGGTCTGCGCGCCGGCCCCACGGCCCGTCGGCGTCGATGCTGATCACCAATAGGCGTGCGCCGGAAAGCTGCGCCGCGGCGGAAGCGGCGTCATTCGCGAGGCCAATCAGGCGATCGCCCATTGCGCTCGCCGGCCACGCCGTCGGCGTCGCGGAGAGCGCGTCGCTGTCATCCTGAGTCCAAAACATCGCCGCGAGCGCTCGATCTTTGCCGAACTGCAGCAAGTACGGGTGGAACGCGGCTGCCTCGGCGCTCGCGACGGATTCGGCGGATGAGCCCGCGCCCGCGCCCGCCAAAACGCGGTCTGAAAACAATCCGAACGCCGCGCGGTGGCGGCTGAGAAGGTCGGCCGTCGAGTCGTCGTACGCGCCGTACGGCGAGTATACGCCGACCGCGCGCCTTGGGGGTTGGAAGCGCTGCACCGCGGCGATCGCGTCATCCACCAGCCGGCCCGCATCTGCGGACGCCTTGATCTCGACGACGTACGGATCGAGCGACGACTTGCCCGCAGAATCGATAAGCAGCGGCAGGACGGGATCTCCGGCCGGTTTGGCGACGAGCTCCACCGAACCGCCGGCGACTTCCGATTTCAACAGTGCGAGCACGCTTGCGTCCGCGCGCGACAGCAGCACGAGCGCTGCGTGCGCGTCGACGTCGGTTGAGGCGAGCTGCGAGGCGACGCCGGCCGTTGCGCCGGACGCGGCCAGCCAGAGCAGTGCGGAGGTGCCTGCGTAATCCGCGAGATCGCGCGCCGAAAAGCGCGCGGCGGCCTCACCGGCGAGCGCCAGCGGCGCGGCACCCGCGAGCGCGCTGAATCGTCGCGCAGCGGGCATGCGCGCCAGCTCGGACGATACGACAGGTTGGTGTCCGAGCGCCCTCAGCAGGTCGGCGACGCGAGGGTCGCTCGCCTGCGCATGGCCGCGCACCAACATGTCGAGCAGCGTCGCTCCCGATGCCGCGCGCTCGAGCCCGGCCAGCTCGTCTGGGTCAATGGCGATGGCAAATCTTGCGCCCGGGTGCGCGCGTGCGGCGCGCAGCGGCGCCCCGAGAATTGCCGGCGCGGTGAGCGCGACCTCGGCGGCCCGTACCGCGGGGTCGGCATACGCCGGCGCCGCGACATTCCAGACGACGGCCACGCTGATCGGCGCCGCCGCAGGCGCGGCCGACGGCGCCGCTAGCCGGCTGCCCAGCAGCACGGCGCCGAGCGCCGCCGCGAGCATTCTAAAGCGCCAGGCAGGCCTCACGAGGACGGTTACGCTTCGGTCCGGGGCGAGTCCGCTCGTCCGCAGCGCGAATTCTTTCCGGAGCTTTTAAGCTTCGGGCGGGCAGATGCGGTCGACGATGCGCTGTAGCTCGTCGTCGTTGGCGTAACCGATCTCGATCGATCCGCCCCGCACACCTTGCGTGAGCTTCACGCGCGTGGCGAGCGCGAAGCGCAGTTTCGTTTCGATGTCGGCGAGATCGGGCGGCAGTGCGGTCGCCGACGACGGCGCCGCGCCTGCGGGCCGGCGCGCAGCGGCTGCCGCGGCGCGACGCTCCACATCGCGAACGCTCCAACCGCCGGCCGCCGCCTCGCGCGCGATGCGCAGCGCGCTTGGCGCCGGCAATGCGGCGAGCGCCCGGCCGTGACCGGCCGAAAGATTTCCGTCGCGGATCAGCGCCTGCACCGCGTCCGGCAGGGTCAAGAGGCGCAGCGCGTTGGCAAGCGTCGGACGCGCTTTTCCGAGCCGTCTCGACAGCGTTTCCTGCGTGAACTCGTGCTCCGTAATCAGCTGCCGGTAGCCGGCGGCTTCCTCTATCGGGTTGAGATCCGTACGCTGAACGTTTTCGATGAGGGCCAGCTCAATGGCCTGGCCGTCGCGTGCTTCGCGGATGACTGCCGGGATGGTGCGCAAGCCGGCCAGCTGCGCGGCGCGCCAGCGGCGCTCGCCCGCCACGATTTGGTGGCGGCGCCCTCGCCCCTTGACCGGACGAACGAGGATCGGCGCGAGCAGGCCGTTGGCGCGGATGGATTCCGCCAAACCTTCCAGTTCTGCGCCGTCGAAATGACGCCGCGGCTGCTGTGGATTCGGCTCGATCTCGTCCACGGCCAGCTGCGCCACCGCCGCAGCGCCCGCGGCATCCGCCGCGCCCCCCGATTGCGGAAACAAGGCTCCAAGCCCGCGGCCCAAGCCGCGCCGTTTGTTCATCGCGAGAGGACCTCCTCGGCGAGCGCGGCGTAGGCCGCCGCGCCCTTGCTCTTTGCATCGAATTGTCCGATCGGCATGCCGTACGACGGCGCCTCCGAAAGACGGATGCTGCGCGGAATCCGCGCCGCAAAGACGAGCCCCGGAAAGTAGCGCTCGACTTCGTCCACCACTTGCGCGGCGAGCTTTGTCCTGCCGTCGAACATCGTCACGAGCACGCCCAAAATGCGCAGGGGCGGATTCAGATGCGTGCGCACCAAGTCGATCACCCGCGTCAGCTGGCTCAATCCCTCAAGCGCGAGATATTCGGCTTGGATCGGCACGATCAGCGACTGAGCCGCCGCCAACGCATTGAGCGTCAGCAAACCGAGACTGGGTGGGCAATCGACGATCGCGTAGTCGTAGCGGGCGCGCGCCGGCTCGAGCGCGGCACGCAACCGCAATTCGCGCGATAGCGCCGCGACGAGCTCGATTTCCGCGCCGGCGAGGTTGAGCGTGGCGGGTACGATCGACAAGCCGTCGACCTTCGTCGCGTACGTCGCGTCGCCTAACGTCGCCGACTTGAGCAGCACGTCGTACACGCAGCGCTCAATAGCCGCCCTTTCGATGCCGAGGCCGATCGTCGAGTTGCCTTGCGGGTCCGCGTCGATCAACAGCACCCGCTTGCCCCTCCCCGCCAGCGCCGCGCTGAGGTTCACTGCCGTCGTCGTCTTTCCCACGCCGCCTTTTTGGTTCGCGATCGCGACCACGTGCGCACCGCCGCCGGCCGCCCTCACAGCCTTCATACCAACTACTTACGTCTTACGCTCAATGTTGAGGAACTCGCGTACAACCGCGCGCAGCGCCGTCGGCTCGTTGTGCGACGGGTCGTCGAGCACCCGATCGAGGCAGCGCTGCAACGCCTCACCGACCCTCCGATCCCCGCGGAAGTTTGCGTCCACGATGCCCGCATCGCGCATGATGGCGATCACGTCCTCGCCGCGGATGGCTAGGTCGGCAAGCGACAATGCGTGCGGCCCTTCCATCTCGCGGCGCACGCGCGCTTCGAAGCGGGCGTTCTCGAGCTCGGCGCGCGGCTCGAGGCCGGTGGCCGCGACGTCCGCGTGGCGCAGAGCGAAGAGCTCGCCGACATTTCCCGGACCGACCCGGCGGATGAAGCGCCGCACCGCCGCATCGGTGAGCTCGTCGCCCGCCGAATACATATGCTGAGACACGAGCTGGCAGACCCGGTCCACGAGATCGTTGGGAAAACGCAGCCGGCTTAGAGCCGCTCGCGTCATGTCGGCGCCCACGAACTGGTGATTGTAAAAGTGCGGCCCTGCCTTGGTGCGCGGCTTGCCCACGTCGTGGAAAAGCGCCGCCAGCCGCACCACCAGCTCGCGCGGCGCGGCGTCGCAGCAATACAGGCTGTGGTAATAGACGCTATAGGCGTGGTACTGATTTTGATCGACTTCCCAACCCTCGGCAACCTCGGGCAGGACGGCGCTCAGACCTCCCACGTGGCGGAGGAGGTCGATACCGAGGCTCGGCCTCGAGGCCTTTTCCAGCAGTTTTGTCAGCTCGTCGGCGACGCGCTCGGGGGCGACCGTGGACAATAGATGTGCGGCGCTCCTCATCGCGTCAACGGTCCGCTGCGTCGGAGTGAGCTCGAAGCGCGCCGCCAGCTGGGCCCCCCGCAAGATGCGCAGCGGATCTTCGACAAACGTGTCCGGCGCAAGGATGTCGAGGTTCTTCGCCTCGAGGTCCGACCTGCCGCCGTACGGGTCGACCAACCTGCCATTTTTGAGTTCGCGGGCCATCATGTTGATGCGAAAATCGCGGCGTGCTAAGTCGGCTTCCAGCGGGATATCGGGCGCGAATTCCACGCGAAAGTCCCGATGGTGCGAGCCGGTCGACCGTTCGCGCCGGGGCAAGGCGACGTCGGCGGTAATCCCGTCCAGGGTAAATTTGATCACTCCGAAGGCCGCGCCGACGAGCTCCGCCCGCCCCCGGGCGCTGAGCCTGGCAAGCATGTCTTGGAGGCTAAGACCCGTCACCAGGTAATCGAGGTCCAACGTCGTCTGAGGCGAGCGCCCGAGCTCGGCCAAGACCTCATCCCGCACGCGCCCGCCAACCGAGTAGACGTTGCCGCCACGCAGCTCCCGGCACAACGCTGCGTCAAAAGCGGCCGCCGCGTCAGCGTTTGGTTCCACGGGGAACATCCGCCGATGTGAGTGGAGAAAGCTTGGGGATCCCGCTTCGGCGCGGGAACTGACTGGGCGTTAGCCCGGTCTTACGAATGATCCACATGTGCCGCTGGGCCGCTGAATACGGGACGCTTACCGACTTGGCCTCTCGAAGCCGTCCGCCCAGCAACCCCAACACGGCCAGCTCCTCCGTGCTCGGCTCGGGGCGCTTTCCCAGATACACGATGAGCTCCCCGCCGATCTTGAGTAATGGCAACGCGAGCTCGAAGAGCACAGCCGGCCTTGCCACGGCCCGCGCCAGCACGGTTCCAAAGCGCTGTCGAAAGCCGGCTCGGCCGGCGGTCTCGGCCCGCACCTGCGCGACCTCTACCAGTCCCGCAGTCAGTTGAGCGGCTGCGCGCCGCAAAAAGGCGGCGCGTTTGGCTCGTGGTTCCAGCAGAACGATCGCTCGCTCCGGCTGCAGGATCGCCAGCGCGAGACCGGGCAGGCCCGCTCCGCTTCCCAAATCCACCACGGGATCCTTCAGCTCCACGTTCGCAAGCGGCGCGAGGGCGTCCAGAAGCTGCGCAATCATTTCGCCGGTGCGGTGGGCGCCGACGAGGTTCGTCCGGCGATTCTCCGCCAGCACGAGCGCGACGTACTCGAGCATCGCGTTGACGGCGACCTCGCTCGCGCCGGCCCCGATCTCTCGCAGTCCCGTGGAGAGCCGAGCCCGCTCGAGCGCCTCGCCGCCGCTCAAGCGCTGCTCGCCGTCCCCGCCGCTTTCCCGGCTCGTCGCTGATGAAGGAAGACAGACAGCACCGCAACGTCCGCCGCCGTTACCCCAGGCAACCGTCCCGCCTCGCCGAGCGTAGCCGGCCTACGGGCGGCGAGCTTTTCCGTCGCCTCCCGCGACAGCCCGCGGCACGCGCCGAAATCGAAACTCTCCGGGATTCGCACGTGATCAGCCTTGGCGATACGCTCAACCTGCGCCGACTGCCGCCGGATATAACTTTCGTACCTCAGCTCGACGGTCACGCGCTCCCCCAACTCCGGCGCGATCCCCTCGGCTCCGCACACCTCTGCGTAGGTAGAATCCGGGCGCCGCAGCACGTCCGCAAGCGTGGCGCCCGCGTTCATGTGGTACCGCGCCAATAGCGCCGCTGGGACCCGCGAGCCGGCAACGCGGCGACGCTCGCGCCCCATCGCCTCCATTCTTGCTTCGAAAGCCGCAAAGCCGGCATCGTCGACGAGCCCCACGTGGCGACCGAGCGGCGTCAGCCGCGCGTCGGCGTTGTCGTGACGCAGCAGCAGCCGGTGCTCGGCACGCGACGACAGCATCCGATATGGCTCGGAAGCGCCTTTCGTGATCAGATCATCGATCAGCGTTCCTATGTAAGAAGTAGTACGTGAGAATTCGGCCGGCGCACGCCCTAAAGCGCGCAGCGCAGCATTGATGCCGGCGACGATGCCCTGCGCGGCGGCCTCCTCGTAGCCGGAAGTGCCGTTGATCTGCCCGGCGTGGAAAAGGCCCGGAACGCGGCGCGTTTCGAGGCTGGCGCGCAGCTCGGTGGGCGGTACGAAATCGTATTCAACCGCATAGCCGGCGCGCAGCATGGCCGCGCGTTCCAAGCCGGGCAGCGTGTGCAGCATTTCCAACTGCACTTCAGCCGGCAGCGAGGTGGAAAAGCCGCCCACGTAAATCCAATCGGTCTCCCAGCCCTCGGGCTCGAGAAAGATCTGATGGCTTGCGTGGTGCGAGAACCTCATCACTTTGTCTTCGATCGACGGGCAGTAGCGCGGCCCGACGCCTTCAATGACGCCCAGCCCGTACATCGGCGAGCGATGCAGATTCGCCCGAATCAGACCGTGCGTTGCCGCATTGGTGTGCGTAATGTGACACGGCAACTGGGGACCGGGGAAGCTCGGCGCGCTGCGGTAGGAAAACATCAGCGGCGTTTGACTCGGCGGCTGCACCTCGGTGCGCGAGAAGTCGATCGAGGCGCGGCGCACCCGCGGCGGCGTACCGGTCTTCAGGCGACCCGTCGGAAACCCCAGCCGGCGCAGCGCTTCGGTCAATCCCAAGCTTGGCAGCTCGCCGCTGCGGCCGCCGGGCGAGCTTTTTTCGCCGGCGAACATCTTGCCGCCCAAAAACGTCCCCGTCGCCATGACCACTTGCCGGGCGCGGTATTCGGAGCCCGACGCGGTGCGCACGCCCGCGATGCCGTCTGCGTCCGCGACAAAATCGACCACGAACTCCTCGCGCAGCGCCAAGTTCGGCTGGCTGCGGACCGTGGCTTGCATCCGGCCCATGTAGGCGTGTTTGTCCGCCTGAGCCCGAAGAGCACGGACCGCCGGACCGCGGCTTTCGTTGAGCCAGCGCACGTGCAGGTACGTCTGATCAATGCAGCGCGCCATCTCGCCGCCCAAGGCGTCCACTTCGCGAACCAGCTGGCCTTTTGCCGGCCCGCCGATCGAGGGATTGCATGGCATGAGCCCGATCGTCGCGGCATTGCCGGAGATCAAAAGCGTCGGCACCCCGATGCGGGCGGCCGCAAGGGCCGCTTCGATGCCGGCATGGCCGCCGCCGATCACGATAACACCGAAGTCGCCTTTTCCCACTGCTCTGCAGATGCCCGGCCGGCGGAGCCGTTTCCTTGCCCAAGAGCGCGCACGAAGTGCGCCGCCGGTTCGTTTGAAGCCGGCCGCTACCTAATTTATTTGCCGACGCAGAAACGCGAAAAAATACCCTCGAGTACCTGGGCTGTCACCGACTCGCCGGTCACCTCGCCGTATGCCGCGATCGCCGCGCCGAAATCGCCGGACAGCAGATCGACCGGTAAAGCGGCAGCGATCGTTGCCTGCGCCTGCTCGAGAGATTCACGCGCGCGGGTCAACGCGTCGATTTGCCGGCCGTTGGCAACGAGACTTGCATTGGCGCCGATGGCCGCACCTCCCCAGCCAAGCCGCGCGATCGCCGCGCGCACTCGTGCGACCGTCTCGGCACGCAGCACACTGCCCGCCACAAACGCCGCGGTGCCGTTCGACGCCGCCGCCTGCGGGATCGAGCGCAGCTCGCGCAACCCAGCGTTGCCAAGATCGCCCTTATTGCACACCACGATGCGCGGCGCGCCGTTCGTCAGCTCGAGGGCTTCGCGCTCGTCGGCACCGAGCGGCCGAGAGCCGTCGATGACCAAGATCACGAGCTCCGCGCGCTCGATCGCACCGCGCGCGCGCGCGACGCCTTGCGCTTCGATGACGTCGCTGGTCGTTCGCAGGCCGGCGGTGTCGCGCAGCTTGAGCACGACGCCGTCCACTGCGACCCAATCCTCGACAATGTCGCGCGTCGTGCCGGGAATATCGGAGACGATCGCCCGCTCCGCGTCGAGCAGCGCGTTGAGCAGCGACGATTTTCCCGCGTTCGGCGGGCCGACGATGACGCAGTCGATGCCGTCGCGCAGCGCGCGCGCCGCGCCGGAACCCGTCAGCAGCGCCTCGAGCCGAACCAGCTGCACTCCGACGCACTGTGCGAGCGCACTCGAGTCCGGGGCGGGAACTTCGTCTGGGTAGTCGACATGCGCCTCGATTTCGACCAGCCGATCGACGAGCTCGGCGCGCAGCTCGCGCAGCGCGCGGCCGAGCGTGCCTTCCAAGCGCAGCGCGGCGGCCTTCGCCGACGCCTGCGTTTGGGCGGCGATCAAATCGCCGACCGCTTCGGCTTGCGCCAGATCCATGCGCCCGTTCACGAAGGCGCGGCGCGTAAATTCCCCGGCCGCCGCCAGGCGCGCGCCCGCCCGCAATACCTGCGCGAGCACGGCCGCGGCGACGCCACTGCCGCCGTGCACGTGCAGCTCTACAACGTCTTCGCCGGTATACGAATGCGGTGCAGGAAAAAGCACGGCCAGCGCATCGTCAAGCGCTTGGCCTGATTGGGGGTCGACAACCGCGCCGCGGCGCAGACGGCCGGGCGCAAATCCCCCGGCGCGCCGCGGGGCGAAGCTGGACCGCAGGATGGCGCGCGCATCGCTCCCGGAAATCCTCACAATCGCGACGGCAGCAACGCCGGGCGGCGTCGCGATCGCGGCAATCGTGTCGGCGCACGGCGGGACGTCCCCAGCCGCGTTAGGCGTCGACGTCCCCGGCGAACTCCTCATTGTCTTCGTCCGCGATCGGTTCGACGCCGCGCGGCACGATGACCACGCGCCGGTTGGCGCCCACCCCGGTGCTTTGCGTCGAAAGCTCGTCGTTTGCGGCGAGCGTCATGTGCACGATGCGCCGCTCTCCCGGCGGCATGGGGGAGAGTTCGATCGCCACGCCTTCGCGCAGCGCCCGATCCGCGCCGCGCAGCGCGAGCGAGCGCAGCGACGCGACCCGGCGCGCGCGATAGCCCTCGACGTCCACCGAAAAGAAAATGCCTTCGCTGTCGTGGTGATGCATGACGGCGTTCACGATGGCGGTAAGTGCCTCGAGGGTCGCGCCGTGCTTGCCGATCAACACGCCGAGGTCGCCCTCGACGTCGAGCTCGCGCTCGCGCCGCCGGTCGTCGTACTGCGGCCGCCCGTAGGTGCGCGGCGGCGCGCCGGGCTCGCGAATCGCCTCGATGCTGATCGTGACTTGACGGCCGTCGCGCGCCGGCTCGACGCCCCCATAGCTCAGCCGCGCGGGCATGCCGATCGCGCCGACCAGTCCGGCGATGAAATCGCGCGCGATTTTAAACGGTTCGCGCAATTCCGGCGGACACTGGCCGCCTCTGTGCGGGCCGCCGCGCGCATCGCGAGCGCCGCGCTGGCCCGGTGCAAAGCCGCGCCCGCGTTCGCTGCGCGCGCCGCCGTGTGCGCTGCGTCCGCCACGAAAACGCCCGGACGCCGAACCGGAACCCGAGCGCGGACCATAGCCGTAGCCGTTCATTTGTTTCTCCTGCCGCCCGTTTTTGCTGGCGCGTTCGGTCGTACGACCTCGCCGTTGGCGCTCGCTGGAAGTTTGCGGACCTTCGTGCCGCACGCTTCGCACTTGCTGCCTTTCGCCACCACCAGCAGCTTCTTGCAGTTCGGACAATGCATAGGATAACCGGCCAGCGTGGCGGGCGTGTCCTGCGGCGGGGCCGGAATGCGCGACGGACCGCGCATGACCAACACTTGTTGGAGCATGCTCAGCATGTTGAACCCGAACCAGTACAAGACGAATGCCGACATCCAGCTCAGCTTCAGCCCCATGACGAAAAAGATTGCCGGCATCAAAAACGCCTGCGTCTTCATCATCTGCGCCTGCTGCGGATCCGACACCGGTGTAATGCGCATCGAAAAGTACAGCGACAGCGCGTAAATCAGCAGCAGCAGCTTATCCGATTGGAACAGATTGTTGGCGAAGATTTGCGGCCAGTGCCGTGAAAGCGGCGACCCGACCCACAGCCAGGTCGCCTGCTTAAAGACGTCGCGGTGCTGCCAAATCGCCTGGTAGATGGCAATCAGAATCGGATACTGCACGATGATCGGCAGGCAGCCGGCCAGCGGATTGACGCCGTGCTCGCGATACAGCGCCATCGTCTCCTGCTGCAGCTTACCTTTGTCGTCTTTGTATTTTTGCTGCAGGCGCTTCATGTAGGGTGCAATCGCCTGCATCTCTTTCATCGACTTGTATTGCTGGGCAGAAAGCGGATAAAGCGCCAGCTTGACGAGCAGCGCGAGCGCCAGCATCGACCAGCCGTAGTTGTGCGTGAACCCGTTGATCAGGTCGATGAAATGCGCGAGCGCGCCGACGACCGTGCCGAATGCGGCGCCGAACGGATTGGCGAAGGCCAGCGACAGCGCTATGAGGTCGAGCAAGTGAGCGGTGGGTCCCTTCCTACGGCCTGCACATTACGGTACCGGATCGCTGCCGCCCGGATGCCACGGACCGCAGCGTGCCAGCCGCCGCGCCGCGAGGCCCAGGCCGCGCGCCGTGCCGTATTTGCCGATCGCCTGCGCCGCGTATTCCGAGCAGCTCGGCTGAAAGCGGCACGCCGGCGGCAGCAGTTTCGACACCGATCGCTGATACAGCCGAATCGCGGATACCAGTGGATGCGTCATTTGACCTTGCGCCGGCGCGGCTGCGACGCCGCATCGCGCGCCCGCGCGAAAGCTTCGAGCAACTGCTGTTTGATTTCGACAAAGGGGAGGGTGGCGGCCTCCGGGCGGCACTGCACGACGTACCAGCGGGCTTTCGCGCCGAAGCTGGCCGCATCCAAAATCGCCTTGCAGCGGCGGCGCAGGCGGTTGCGGACTACCGCCTTGCCGACGGCGCGCGTCACGATCACCCCGATTTTGGAACGCCCGCCGGCCTCGGCACGCGGCTCGAACCCGAAGACCTTGAAAGACTTCGACGAGGCGGTGAAGCCGCGGCGCATCGCGAGCGTGAACTCCCGGCGGCCGCGCAGACTCGCATACGGACGCACGCTTTAGCGAAACGATTCGGAAGGTCTGCGAGCTAGTCGGGCGTCAGCCGCTTACGGTTTTTGCGGCGCCGGCTCGACAGCACGCGGCGGCCATTTTTTGTCGACATGCGCGCGCGAAATCCGTGCGTGCGTTTGCGGCGGCGAGCATGCGGCTGGTAAGTGCGTTTCATGGCGGAACAAGTATTATAGATGCAACCCTCACGGCCCGTCAAGAAAAAAACGATTTCACGGGCTTTTCCGACGCTTTGCGCGGCGGCCGGTCGGGGGTACCTCGTTTCCGGCGGTTGAGCCGGGTTGGGCCGAAACGCCGATCGCAGGCGCACGCGACCCGCCCGGAGCGATGGGCGGACAGGTGGACAGGCGGTGAATGAAGGGCGGCTTCTCGGGCCCCTCGATAGGCGCGCAAAGCCTTACGGGAAAAGCCTTTGCGCCGTTTCATGGGAGCTTGGAAAGTCGCTATTCACACCTGTGGATAAGCTTGTGGATGGCGCGTCCGCGGCGGCGCAAGCCGTTTTGCCATGCCGCTTCCCGCTATTCCGATGCTCCCGGCGGCGGCACGCAGCGGCACTCGTGGACCCGGAGCGATCCGCGCGCCGCTTGAGCGAAAATTTTACGCAGAGCGCCGCCGCGCAAGCCCAAGCGCGCACGCCGCAAAAATTGTTTCCACAGAACACTCATCGTTTGTGTGGATATGTGGATAATAAAATCGCGCAAACGCTGAAGGAATCGATGATTGCGCCCTAAAAAGCCCGGCGCTCTCGCGCGGGCGCGTCACCTTCGAATGCGCGCCGTCATGTTTTGCAGTTCGTGCGATAATCGAAAAGTGTGAGCAATGGAAACGACCGCAGTCGAAACCCAAAACGGATTTCTCTGGCAAAACTGCCTCTCGACGCTCGAATCGCGCTTGACGAAGGGGACGTTCGAAACCTGGATCAAGCCGATGCGCCTGCAGCGGCTCACGCACGACGAGTTGACGCTTGCGGTGCGCAATTCGTTCGCCAAGGATTGGGCCGAAAATCGCCTCAAGAGCCAAATCATCTCGGTGCTGGCGGAGTTGGCCGGCTACCCGATGAGCGTGCGCTTCGTGATCGTCGAGCCGCCGGACAGCGGCGACGAACCGGCCGACAATCGCACCGCAAACGGCGCGCAGGCCGATGCCGCCAGCGCGCTCACCGTCGCGCCCGACGAGTTCCGCCACACCGGCTTGAACGACCGCTACACGTTCGAGCAGTTCGTCGTCGGCGCCAACAACCGATTTGCCGCGGCGGCCGCGCAGGCGGTCGCTGATGCACCCGCACGGGCCTACAATCCGCTCTTCATTTACGGTCCCGTCGGGCTCGGCAAGACGCATCTGATGCACGCCATCGGCCATCGCGTACTGAAAACCTCGCCGCGTGCGCGGGTCGTGTACGTTTCGTCCGAGACGTTCACCAACGAGTTCATCACCGCCATCAAGAACAATCAAACCGTCGAGTTTCGCAACCGCTATCGAACGGTCGACATCCTACTCATCGACGACATCCAGTTCTTGGAGGGCAAAGAGCAGACGCAAGAAGAGTTTTTCCACACGTTCAATACGTTGCACGAAGCGACGAAACAGCTCGTCATCTCCAGCGACCGTCCGCCCAAAGACATACAGACGCTCGAAAACCGGCTGCGCTCGCGCTTCGAATGGGGCCTGCTGGCGGACATTCAACCGGCGGATCTCGAAACGCGCGAAGCGATCCTGCGCAAAAAAGCGGAGAGCGACGGCATTGACGTCCCCCATGAAGTCACATCGTACATCGCGAAGATCATTCCATCCAACATCCGCCAGCTCGAAGGCGCGCTGATCAAGCTGACGGCCTACGCTTCCTTATACAAAAAGCCGATCACCGCCGAGCTGGCGGCCGAGGTGCTGCGCAACGAGATTACCGAGATGCCGCTGCGCAAGGTCACCATCGCCCTCATAAAGGATAAAGTCGCCCGCTTCCACGGCATCACGCTCAAAGAACTCGAGGGCCAGCGCCGCGACCATCGCTTGACGGTCCCTCGCCAGATCGCGATGTATCTGTGTTGCGACCTCACCAACGCTTCGCTGCCGCAGATCGCACGTGAGTTCGGCAAAAAAGACCATACGACAGTCATGTATGCGCGCAACAAGGTCAAGGAGCAGATGGAGCGCGACCCAGAGTTTCGAAGCAAGCTGAAATCCGTGCTCGCGACGATCAACCAAGACGGTTAAACGAATGCCGGTGGATGGCGCGCGAGCGCCGGTGCACGAGCGCCCCTCCCGGTCCGAAATCGCGCTCGCCTGTGGGCGACGTGGACAGCCGGCGAGCTTCATGCACACGAATCGACCCGCGCGAACGCCCGCCCACGCTGACCGAACCCGGATCTCCACCACGTCCACCGACCTATGACGACGACGACGACGATTTTTTAATCCTTTAGAAAGAATGTGAGCGAAACGTGTCTGTTCAGAAGTCTCTCGAGCAGCCGTCTTCGGGTGACCGAAAAGAAGGCGAAACAAAGCGCATGAAGTTCACCTGCAACGCGAAGGACATTGGCGGCGCGGTCGCCGCGGCCAGCAAAGTGGTCAACACGCACACCACGATGCCGATCCTCGGAAACGTGTTGCTCAAGGCAAGCCACGGGCGCGTCAGCGTGCGCGCCACCGATCTCGAACTGACCCTCGAAAACGCGTTCCCGGCGGAAGTCAGCGAAGAGGGTGCGTGTACGATCCCGGCGCGGCTGTTGGCCGGCTACTTGGCCAATTTGCCGAGCGCCGAGCTGCACGTCCAGGGCACGGCAAGCCGGGCCACGCTGAAGTGCGAGCGCTCGAACTACGAATTTTTCGCACTACCGGCTGAGGAGTTTCCGCCGCTTCCCGAAGGCAAAGCAGGTGAAACGTTCAGGGTCGAGGCGAAGGCCTTCCGAGAGGCCGCCGTTGCCGCGACGTTCGCGGCGAGCAGCGAAGAGGCGCGCGGTGCCGTGCTCATGGGTACGCTGCTCGAAATCGACGGCGCAGCGCTGACCCTGGTAGCTACCGACGGTTACCGGCTGGCGCGGTTCGAGTTGCCGCTCGCCGAACCGGTCAAGACGCCGGCGCGGCTCATTGTACCCGCGCGTGCACTCAGCGAAGTGGTGCGCGTGGGCAGCGCGGGCATCATCGAGGCGACCGTGCTCGGCGGACAGGCCAACCAGCTCGTGTTCAACACCGGCGATGTGAAAGTGGTCGCGCGGTTGGTCGACGGAACGTATCCCAACTATAAACAAGTCATCCCGCCGGAATTCGACAAGCACGTCATCGCGAGCACGCAAAAGCTGCTGGCCGGCTTGCGCCGTGCTGAGGTGGTCGCGGGCGACCGCGCGAGCATGGTCAAGCTCGCGATGGACGGCTCGAGCCTCGTGATCACCGCGAGCTCCGACACCGCCGGCAACGCGTACGAGGAGCTTGATGTGGAGCGCACCGGCGAGCCGCTCACCATCGCGTTTAACGCGAAATACCTGGTCGAAATCCTCAATCACGTCGAAGCGGATACGGTGCGCCTCAGCTTCGTGCAAAGCTTGAGCCCCGCTGCGATCCGGCCGGCAGCGGGCGAGCGCGCTCAAGCGCAGCTCTACATTCTCATGCCGCTCCGACAGTAGGTTCGTGCGCGTCGTCGATCTCGAGCTCGCGAATTTCCGGAATTACGCCGCCCTCCGACTTGACCCGCCGGAGGGCGCGTGCGTTGTCGTCGGTGCAAACGCGCAGGGTAAATCCAATCTGCTGGAGGCGCTCGCGCTGCTGGCGGTGGGTAAATCGTTTCGCGCGGGCCGGGAGTCCGACATGATCGCGATCGGTGCGCCGTCGGGCAGCGCGTCGGCGCGCGTGCGCACGCGCAACGGCGACGTGCAGGCGACGTGCGTCATCACGCGGGCGGGCGACGGCGCGCGCAAGCGCTTCCTGCGCAACGGCCGGGTCGTGCCGTACGCGCGCTTTCTCGGAGGCGTCGCGGCGGTGACCTTCGTGCCGGCCGATCTCCAGCTCGTCAGCGGACCCGCGAGCCTGCGCCGGCGTTTTTTGAACACGGCATTGTCGCAATCGCTGCGCTCCTACTACCGCGATCTCGCGGCGTACGCCAAAGTGCTGACCCAAAAAAATGCGCTGTTGCGCTCGGGCGACGCCGGCAACCGCATGCTGCTCGCCACCTACAACGACCAGCTCGCGCAGCTGGGCGCGCACCTCGTGTGCGCGCGGGCCGCGTACGTCCGCCGGCTCGCTCGCGAAGCGGCCGCCGCGCATGCGAAGTGGGTTGGCGCGCACGACGAGCTCGAGATCGCCTACGCGCCCAATCCGGCGCAGCCCGACGAGGTGCCCGCCGCAGTCGCGAATACTTTGCGCGCCGCGCTCGACGCGGCGACGAAAGCAGAACTCGCGCGCAAGCTGTCGCTGGCCGGGCCGCACCGCGACGATATCGAACTCTCGCTCGGTAGCCGGCCGCTCGCACGCTTCGGCTCTCAGGGCCAGCAGCGAACCGCGGTGCTGGCGCTCAAAGCGGCGGAGTACGCGCTCGCCAGACTTGCCGCGGGCGAAGCGCCCCTGCTGTTACTCGACGATGTCTTTTCGGAACTCGATGCGCAGCGGCGCAATGCGTTTTTCTCAAGCATCGCGGGGTTCGAGCAGGCGTTCATCACGACGACAGATTTGCCCGATGTACCGCGCTCGTTCGCCGCGGAAGTGTTCGAAGTTCGCGCCGGGCGCGTGCGAGCGGTCAGCGCCGCATGAGCGGGCCGCGGCGGTTGCGCGACTTGGTCGGCGCGTGGCAGGCCGGCGCAGCGCCGAGCGACGGAAGTGAAGCCGCGAGCCTGACTGCGGCGTGGCCGGAGATCGTGGGCGCGGAAGTTGCGCGCCGCACGCGCCCGCTTACCTGGCGCGAAGGCGCGCTCACCGTCCTTACGGTGAGCAGCGCGTGGAGCCACCAGTTGTCCTTTCTCGTACCGGCGATCCTCGAACGGCTGCGCGAACACGCGCCGCATCTAGCGATCAAGCGGATCCGGTTTGCCGTCGCGACCGGGCGCACGCGCGCCTTGCTGGAGGGCTCGAAAATGGCAGGCGGTGCGCGCGCGTTGCAGCGGCGGCGCGCGCCGGCGCCCGATGCAGCTGCCGCCACGCGGCATGACGAACCGGAGCGAAGCATCGAAGCGCTCCTGGTGCACTTGCGCGGCGCGCAAGCGGCGCTCGACGAGCGGCGCAGGGCTGCCGGCTGGCGCCGGTGCGCTGCATGCGCCGCGTTCTACGAACCGGGCGCCGGTCGCGGCGAGCGCTGCGCGCTGTGCGTCGACGCCCAGACGGTGCGCGACGACGCGCGGATCGCGCAGCTGCTCTCACACGCTCCGTGGCTGCACTGGGAAGACGTGCTGCGCCAGCTTCCAGGCGCGAAGCGCCGGGCGTTCGAGCGCGTGCGGCGCCGGCTGCTCACGGTTTGGGAGCTGCACCTGCGCGGCGCGCAGCGGCGGCTGCGGCGTCAAGCGCTGGAGGCGGGCGACCGCGTCATCGCGTGGAGCTACGTCATGATGCGCGCGCATAAAACGCAGGTTGACATCGGCCGCGCAGTCGTGAAAAACGCGCTTGAACCGTTCGATCCGCAGTGGGTCGACGCGTTGCTGGAGGCGCGCGAAACGCGCTCCAAGAAGTAACGAAACAAGAAACGCTTGGAAGAGAACGGCTTGCAGCGGTCGCCTTTGGGCGACCGTCGTCTTAAGCCGACGGCCGGCTTTCTCGCAAGGACGAATGTGGCCAGCAAATCCAGCAGAGCTGAAAAAGCGATGACTGCGCCGGCGCGGAAAGCCAAAGAAGGCGAGTACGGCGCCGAGCACATTCGCGTCCTGAAAGGCCTCGAAGGCGTGCGCAAGCGGCCGGGCATGTACGTGGGCGACACGAGCACGCGCGGCCTTCACCAGATCGTGTTCGAAGCGGTCGACAACGCCGTGGATGAGGCGCTCGCCGGTTATTGCCGCAACATCGATGTGACGATCCTCAAAGACGGTTCAATCGCGGTGACCGACGACGGTCGGGGTATTCCCGTCGACGTCATCCCTTCCGAGGGCAAGGCCGCCGTCGAGGTCGTTATGACCGTGTTGCATGCCGGCGGCAAATTCGATCAGCTGGGCTACAAGGTGTCCGGCGGTCTGCACGGCGTCGGCATCTCGGTGACCAACGCGCTGTCCGAGTGGATGATCAGCCGCGTGCGGCGCGAGGGCAAACTCTACGAGCAGCGCTTTTCGCGCGGCGTGGCCACTTCCAAGCTCAAGGTCGTGGGCGCGGCCGACGGCACCGGCACAAGCCAGCATTTCAAACCCGATCCGCAGGTTTTCTCCACGCTCGATTTCTCGGTGGACATTCTGCAGCAGCGGCTGCGCGAGCTCGCGTTTCTCAACCGCGGTCTGCGCATCAACTTAAACGACGAGCGGAGCGGCAAGCAGCAGAGCTTCTGCTACGACGGCGGGATCAAAAGTTTCGTCGAGCACCTCAATAAGGGCAAGGAGGGGCTGCACGAAGTCCGCTACATCGCCGGCAAGCGCGCCAACATCGAAGTCGAGGTCGCCTTTCAATACAACGACGGCTACTACGAAACGGTCTTCGCGTACGCGAACAACATCCATACCGTCGACGGCGGCACGCACCTAGCCGGGTTTCGCTCGGCGCTCACCCGCGTCATCAATAACTATGCGAAAAAATCGGGCATCCTCAAGGAGAGCGAAGGCAATCTCGGCGGGGAAGACGTGCGCGAGGGACTCGCGGCCGTCATCTCGGTGAAGCTCCCCAATCCCGAATTCGAGGGCCAGACGAAGTCAAAACTCGGCAGCGCCGAAGCGCAGGGTGTCGTGTCTGACATCGTCGGCGAGGCGCTGGCCTACTATTTGGAAGAGAATCCGGGGCCGGCGCGGCGCATTGTGGAAAAATGCGTCAACGCCGCGCGCGCGCGCGACGCCGCGCGAAAGGCTCGCGACCTCGCGCGGCGCAAGAGCGCGCTGGACGGCGGCTCGCTGCCGGGGAAACTCGCCGATTGCTCCGAGCGCGATCCGGCCAAGAGCGAGATGTTCTTGGTCGAGGGAGAATCCGCAGGGGGCAGCGCGAAGGCAGGCCGCGATCGACATTTTCAGGCCATCCTGCCGCTCAAAGGCAAAATCCTCAACGTCGAAAAAGCGCGCGAGGACAAGATTCTCGCGCACGAGGAAATCCGCGCGCTCATCACCGCGCTCGGCACGGGCTTCAAAGAAGATTTCGACATCTCGAAGTTGCGCTATCACCGCATCTACATTATGACCGATGCGGACGTCGACGGCGCGCACATCCGCACGCTGCTGCTGACGTTTTTCTTCCGCCATATGCGCGCGCTCATCGAGAAGGAACACTTGTTCATCGCGCAGCCGCCGCTCTTTCAAGTGCGCAAAGGCAAGAAGTACTGGTACGCTTACAAAGAAGAAGAGCGCGATTCACTCGTCGCGCAGGCCGGCGACGGCTGCACGATCCAGCAGTACAAAGGACTCGGCGAGATGGACCCCGAGCAGCTCTGGGAAACGACGATGGACCCCGAGCGGCGCGTCACGCGCAAGGTGCTGGTCGAAGATGAGGTCGCCGCCAACGAGATGTTTTCCATTCTCATGGGCGAAAAGGTTGAGCCGCGCAAGCAGTTCATCGCAGACAACGCCAAAGAAGTCGAAAACCTCGACGTCTGAGGGCAACCGCGACCTCATCGTTCTCAACGCGATCGCCGCGCAGCTCAACGGCGCCGCCGACGTCCAAGCCGCACTGGAGGAGACCCTCGCACTCGTCACCGAGCTGTTAGGATTGCGTACCGGTTGGGTGTGGCTGCTCGATCCGGATACGGACCAATTCTACAATGCCGCGTCGCACAATCTGCCGCCGTATCTGCGCAAGCCGATCCGCATGGCCGGCAGCTGGTGCGTCTGCACGGAGTCGTTCCGCAGCGGCAAGCTCGCGCCGAAAAACATCGATGTGATCGAGTGCAGCCGGCTGGCGCCGGCGGTGAGATCCCAGTCCGCGCGGTTGACCGGCGGTCTCCGCTATCACGCCAGCATACCGCTCTACAGCGGGAAGAAGCCGCTCGGCATCATGAATTTGACCGGACCGGCGTGGCGCAAACTCAAGGCGGACGAGCTGCGTTTGCTTTCCACCATCGGGTATCAAGTCGGCGTGACCATCGAACGCGCGCGGCTCGCGGAAGAGAGCGCCCAACTCGCACGGGAGGAAGAGCGCTCGCGGGTCGCGCGCGAGATCCACGATACGCTGGTGCAGAGCCTCACCGCCATCTCGCTGCAACTCGACGCCGCATTGAATCAGATCGGCCGGGTTGAAGCGACGCCGACCGATCCATCCGCGGCCGTCGATGCGGATCTGCGGCAGCGCATCTCTCGCGCGCGCGACGTGGCCCGCGAGGGACTCGAGGAAGCGCGCCGTTCCGTGCTCGAGTTGCGCGGCGCGCCGCCCGCCGGCAAATCGCTCGCGCCCGCACTCCGCGCCTTGGCACGCGGCTTCACTTCGCAAACCGGCATTCGGGTGCGCGTGCGCGCGACGGGCCGGCGCCAGCTGCGGGCCGAGGTCGAGACGGAACTCTATCGCATCGCGCAAGAGGCGCTGACCAACGTGCACAAGCACGCCGGCGTGAACGAGGCAGAGGTCAGCTTGCGCGTGAGCCCTCGTACGGTGAGCGTGCAGGTGCGCGATCGAGGGCGCGGGTTTTCGCGCGCCGGGTCGACGGGCCAAGGGCTCACCGGCATGCGCGAGCGAGCGCGCGCCTTGGGCGGCGTGCTCGACGTCGACAGCGCACCCGGCCGCGGAACGACGATCAGCGCGAACGTTCCGGCATGATTCGCGTCGCGATCGCGGACGACCATCCGATCGTCCGCGAAGGCCTGACGGCGGTCTTGTCGGACGAGACCGATTTCGTGCTGGTCGGCAGCGCGGCGTCGGCCGAAGCGCTTGTCGAGCTGTGCTCGCGAGCCCGACCCGACGTCGCGCTGGTAGACCTCGAGCTGCCCGCGATGGGCGGCATCGATGCGATCGTCCGGTTGCAGCGCGGCTCACCCGCCACGCGCGTGATCGTCTTCACCGCGTACGACACCCCCGAGAGGGTCGACGCCGCGCTGGGTGCGGGAGCAAAAGGCTACTTGCTCAAAGGCGCGCCGTCAAGCGAGCTCGTGAAGGCCATTCGCGATGTGACGGCCGGCGGGTCGGCGCTCGACCCGCGCGTCGCGGCGCGGGTGCTCGCGCGCTTGGGCCAACGGCGCGATCGCTTGAGTTTGAGCCCGCGCGAGCGCGACGTGCTGCGCATGATCGGCGAAGGGCTCTCCAACAAACAAATCGCCAAACGGCTCTCGATCACGGAGCGAACGGTGAAGTATCATGTCGCGTCGTTATTGAACAAATTGGGAGCGGAGAATCGCGCCCAAGCCATCGCGATTGCCGCGCAGAAAGGTCTCGTCGGCTGACTCGAGCGCGTGGTGAGGGTGAAAAATAATTGCGCATGACCAAAAAAAAGATGGACGCGGTGTTCGAGCTCCGCGAAGCGGCGGAAGAGCTCGGTCGTCAGGAGCAAAAACTCGAAGCGGACCAGAGTCCCGAGCGGCGCGATGCCGTGCTGGACGCGCGGCTCGAAGTCGAAGGGAAGACCGCGGAAGCGATCGACGCGTGCGAGGACTGCGGCCGCGAGCACTGCGAGGACGAAAGCCACGCTGCGCGCCGCAGGGTAGCCGTCACGCGGAGCGACGGTAAGGTCGTCAAGGTGGAGTTCGGCAAAAAGCAAACCGCCGAGGTGCGCGCGGAGTCAGAGTCGGGCGAGCAGTAGCGGCCGCGTCAGCTGTGCTCCGAGCCGTTCTTGCGCGGCTCTTCAGACCGAACGTTCTCGGCACGCCGTTTTGTGAGCGTCACTTTTCGGCCACCGTTCGAGTGGCTGACTTCGTCCATCAGCATGCGCATGAGATATAATCCGAAACCGCGCACCGCCGGATCCGACGAGTGCTTCGGCTTGGCCACTTTTTCAGGTGCAAAACCGCCGCCGTCATCCAGCACCTCGATGACGAGGCGGCCCGCATCGAAGCTGCACGTGACTTCGACGTGGCCACGCTCCTTGTTGCCGTGCTCGGCCGCGTTGTTCAATGCTTCACCGACCGCCAGCTCGACGTCGTAAAGATCCGCCGCGCCGAACCCGTGCAGGCGGGCAAAATCGCGGATCGCGCATCGGGCAATAGCGATTTCGCTCCGTGTCGCAGCATAGCGGGCTCGGAAGATCGGCATACTGCGCACCTACCCGAAATAATGACGCGCCAAACAAATGACGCGCTGTACCTGGTCGATCGGCCACGCGGGCATGGCCCTTCGCCCGTGTCGCGACCGCGCCGCGCCGTGCGATAATGCAGCGCGGGAGGTGCAACACACCGGTGGATGCAGAGAACCGAGTGGCGCTCGTCACGGGCGCTTCGCGAGGCTTGGGATACGAGATTGCCCGGCTGCTTGCCGCGCGGGGGATTCGGCTGGCGATCGCCGCGCGCGGCGCGGCGGCGCTGCACGCCGCGGCTGAAGTTCTCGCGCGCTCAGCTGAGCTGGTGGCGATCGAAGCAGACGTCGCGGAGGATGCCGAGCGCGTTGCCGCGACCGCACTCGGTCGTTTCGGCCGCGTCGACATCCTGATCAATAACGCGTCGGAATTAGGGCCGAGCCCGATGCCGCCGCTTGAGACGCTGGACTGGCGCGATTTCTTGCGCGTGCTGCGCGTCAATGTGGCCGCGCCGCTGCACCTCGCGCAACTTTTGATCCCCCAGATGCGGCGCCGCGGCGCCGGCGTGATCGTCAACGTCTCCTCTGACGCAGGCGTCAACGCGTATCCGGGTTGGGGCGGCTACGGCGCAAGCAAGGCGGCGCTGGAACACCTTTCGCGCACCCTTGCCGCAGAGTTGGCGGGTTCCGGCATCCGCGTGTACGTCGTCGATCCGGGCGACATGAACACCCAAATGCACCGCGATGCCGAACCCGGCATGGACCTTTCGCATCTACCCGGCCCGGAGATTTCCGCACCGGCATTCGTCCATCTCATCGAAAAGCAAAGCGCGCCATTCGGGCGCTTCGAAGCACGGCGGGTCGCCGCGGCAACTACCCGATGATAGATATTCGGGGAGGAGACGCCGGTCTCGGGACCGGCGCGCTGCTCGAGGCGCGCGAGCCGCCCGAAGCGCGCGGCCTAGCGCGCGACGGCGTCCGGCTGCTCATCTCGCACCGCGACGACGAGCGCATCGAGCACGCCGTCTTTCGCGAGCTGCCGAGCTTCTTGCGCGCCGGCGATCTCCTCGTCGTCAACACGTCCGCGACGATTCCGGCGGCGCTTGCGGCGCGCTCGGCCGACGGCACGGAGCTTCGCCTGCACCTCTCCACGCGGCTGCCGGCCGGACTGCACGTCGTCGAAGTTCGCGACCAACAGGGGGGAGCGGCATTCGCCACCGCCGGCTTGCTGGCATTGCCGGGCGGCGCGACGGCACAGCTCCTCGCGCGCTACCGCGACTCCAAGCGCTTATGGATCGCATCGCTCGCCGGCGTCGGAGTGCTCGACGAGTATCTGCGCCGCCACGGGAAGCCGATCGGCTATGCGTACCTGCGCCGCGAATGGCCGATCGACGCGTATCAAACCGTGTATGCAGAAGTACCGGGCTCGGCAGAAATGCCGTCGGCCGGCCGGCCATTTACGCTCGCGCTGCTGACGCGATTGCGCGCCGGCGGCGTCGGCGTTGCCGGCGTCGTGCTGCACGCAGGCGTCGCGAGCGTCGAGCGCGACGAGCCGCCCTACGAAGAGTGGTTTGTGGTGCCGCGGGCTACGGCGGACAGGATCAATACCGCGCGCCGCCGCGGCGGACGCGTGATCGCGGTCGGCACGACCGTCGTGCGCGCGCTCGAAAGCGCCGCAGATTTCGACGGCCGCGTGAGTGCATGCAACGGCTGGACGGAGCTCGTCGTCATCCCGCCACGCGGCGTACGTGCGATCGACGGTCTGCTGACCGGACTGCACGAGGCCGAGTCCACCCACCTCGGCATGCTGGAAGCGATCGCGGGCCGTTGCAGCATCGAGCGCGCCTATCGCGCCGCGGTGCAGCGAGGGTACCTGTGGCACGAATTCGGTGACAGTCACCTGATCGTGTAGCGGTCGTCACGAAAACGACCGAATCGGGAACCAAATCGCTCCGCACAACGTTTTCGCTCTGCTCCATCACGTACGAGCCACCCAGCCTCCGCTCCCCCGGCGGCTGGGTTTTGAGTTTCCGGCGCGGGGAATGCGGGGAATAAGGTAAGCGTGAAGATGCGAAAGGCCGCTTTTGCGGCGCTGGCCGTTTTGGTCGGCGCGCTCATTGCAGCCGTCATCTTCATGGGCTTCACCGGGCCAAGGTCCGCACTCGCCGGGTTCATCATTCAAGCCGCGCTGCTGCAGCGAGGCTTTCATTTCACGGCCGCCAGCCTGACCGCCCGTCCGCACGAACTTGTCGCCGAACGCGTGGCGGTCGTCGGAAAAACCGGCCAGACGGCATTCACGGCCGACCGCATTGACGTCAAATACGACCCGAAAGGCTTGCTCGGCGAATCCGATCGCGCCTTTGGATTGGAATCTGCAGTACTCGAGCGCCCCGTGCTCCACGTCATCCGCGAGGCCGACGGTTCGTTCAACGTCCAATCATTTTTTGGGCGGACGACAAACACCAGCGCCCCGGCGACCGCGCCGCGCGCCGCGCGCTTGCGATTTTCGCTGCGCATCGCCGACGGCGCGATCAGCGTGGAAAATCCAACGGCGCTTGCGCGGCAAGGACGAGCTTTTGCGTTCGACCGGCTCAGCGGCTCGCTCTATCTGCACGAGGGCGCGCTCTCGACCGGCACGCTGTCTGGGCAGATGCGCGCCCAGGGCGCGACCGCGCCGATCCGTGCCACGCTGTTTGAAAACGATGCGACGTCATTCGCGCAAGCGTTTGTCGAAGCGCGCGACGCGCCGCTCGCGCCGGTCTTCGACGGTCTCATGCCGTCCAAGGAATTCGCGGTGGAGAGCGGCACCGCGGATGTTACGCTTCGCGCCTACGCGATCGGCTACGATCCGGCGCGCGGACCGACCTGGTCCTTGGGCGGCGCGGCGGCGATCCGTGGCGGCGTGCTGCGTGTCGTTCCGCTGATCGCGCCGATCGTCGACATCGCAGGCCCGGTGCGCTTCAACGGAAACGTGTTCACCTTCGGCGGCTTGCGCGGCGTCGCAAACGGTGTGCCGGTGTTCGGACGTGGCGGTATCGCGATCGAGCCCGAGGTACGCTTCGCGCTGGACGTGAGCGGCGCGGGGCGGCTGTCGAGCGTGAGCCGCTTGTTTCGATTCTCCAAGCTCATGCCGCTCGGCGGAGCCGTTCGCCTGGATCTGCGAATTGCCGGCCCGCTTGCGAACCTGGACGTGGCCGGGCCGATAGCATTTTCGAACACCGTGACCTACGCGGGCATCCCGTTCGATCGGGCCGCAGGCGCGATGTTCTACTCGAACGGCCACATCACGCTGCCGGACATCGGCGCGGACTACGCGGGGGCGCACTTGAACGGCGGCGGCGACATCGATCTCAGCGGCGAGGCGCCGAGCGGTCAGTTTGTCGTCGTCGGCGTGATGCCGGCCGCGAACCTGCCGGTCGCCGCAAACTTGAATCCGGGCGGCACGATCCAAGCGCTCGTAGCGCTGTACGGACCGTTGCAAACCATCGGCGGTTCCGGCTTCGCGCGGATCGTCGGCGGCAACGGGGTCGGCCTGCGCGCGACATTTTCCGCCAGCCCGCAACGCCTGGTCATCGGCCCGATATTAATGAAGAGCGGCGGAGGCCAGCTCATGGCGGCCGTCGCGGTCGACAAGTCGCCCGGCAGGTCGCGGCGGGTTTCCGCCGACGTGATCGCCGATCGGGCGCCTTTGCGGTTACTCAAGCGCGCGGTCGAGTTGCCCGGCCTGGTTGGCGCGGTGCCTATCTCTGTGCCGCCCGTCACCGGCATTCTCGATGGCGCGATCGTGCTTCGCGGCACCACCGCAGCTCCGGCGCTCGCCGCGTCCGCGCATGTTGCCCAGCTCGACGTGGCGGGCGCGCAGCTCGGTGACGTACGCCTGCTGGCGTCGGGGTCGGGAAGCCGCGTGCGCATAACGTCGGCGACGATTTCCGGTCGCGACGTGCACGCGACGGTCAGCGGGTACGCGGCGCTCGCACCCAACGCAAGCGGCTATGCGGCGGCGCTGACCGGTTCCGGCAGAGTCAATTTGGGGGCGGCAAGCGGACTCGCACCCGCCAGAACCACGGGCCGCGCCAGCGGCAATTTCAAAGCCGTGCTGTCGCGCGGCCGCTGGCTCGTCTGCGTCGCGGCGGCGAGCGGCGACGCGAGCATCGGCGGGGTCCCGGTGCGCGCGGCGAGCGGCATCGTGGGCGGCGATCGCAGCGGCGCCAATCTCTTCGCGGGGACCGCGGCCGCGGGCAGCGGCGCGATTGCGGCGTTGGGCAGTTTGCGGCAATCGGGCGACGCCGTCGACCTGTGGGCGGACCGGATCGACGTGCGAACGCTCGGCGGTTTCGGCGTTCCTTTGGATGGCGGCACGGCCTTCGGGCTGGGCCGCATCGAAAACGGACGAACGGGCCCCGCGCTGCAGGGCTCCGTGCTGCTCGCAAACGCCGACTATCGGGGCGTGCCGCTGGCGGGCGACGCCGACATTGCATTCGCCGGCGGCCGCTTGACCGGCGTGGGCCGAGCTGCGGTGCGCGGCGATCAAGCGGACGTCAGTGGATCCGTCGCCGGCATCGGCGGCGCGGCCTCGCCGTCGCTCGACCTTGTCGCGCAGCTGCGCGACGCAGATCTTGGCTCGCTCGTCGCCGGCTATCTGCCGCCCGCGCTGGCGCTCACCGGTGTGCTCGCCGCAAACGTGCGCGTCACCGGAACTGCGGCGGCGCCGCGCGCGGACGGGGCTGTCAGCGTGGACACCGGCACGCTGCGCGGCGTCGCCTTTGATAAGCTACGCGGCGTCGTTCACGCTGCGCCCGGCAGTATCGGCGTCGACGGCGGATCGGTGACGCTCGGTTCTTCGACGCTCGCATTCGGCGGCGCGTTTTCGCAGTCTGCGGTCAACATCTCGGCGGCGAGCTCGTACCTCAACCTATCGGACTTCAACGACTTCTTTGACGGCTACGACACGCTCGACGGCATCGGCAGCGGGCGCGCGTCGATCAGCTTGACGCCGGGCAGGGTCGCCGGCAGCGGTGCTTTCAGGCTCGAGCAGACGAAGCTTGTCGGCATTCCGCTCGGTCACGTGGGAGTACAGTTCGACCGGCGCGGCACCGCGCTCGCAGCGCTGGTGAGTCAGAGCGGGCCGATCGGCGCCGCCGACTTGCAAGGGGTCGTCACGCTGCCGCCGCGCCGGAGCGCCGTGCCGGATTTCTCGCACGCGTTTTACGACGCGGTCGGAGAAGTGCGCGGGCTGGACCTGGGCGTCGTCATGCCGCTGATCGGCAAAGAAGATCTGAACGTTACCGGCTTTCTCGACGCGCGCGGATCGGTCCGCGGTCAGTTGCGACGTCCCGAAGCGCGCGGCGATTTCAAACTGCACGACGGCCACGTCGGAAAGATTCCGGTGAGCGCATTTTCCGGGAGCCTAGCAAGCGATGCGACGTCGGTGGGCGTGCGCCGCGCCATGCTCGTCCTGCCGTTCGCGAGCGCGACGGGCGACATCCGCTACGAATGGAATGGCAGCGTGGTCGGCGATGCGCGCGTCGCCGCCGGCGATTTGCACAAGGTGATGACGGCGTTCGGCATTCCGTTTGCGCTTTCGGGCAGCGCCAGCGCCGCGATCGGCCTTGCCGGCAGCGCGCGCCGTCCGCAGCTGCGCGCCGCTATCGACAGCCCGGGTGGGGCGGTCGCCGGCGTGAATTTCGACCGCTTCTCGAGCGTGTTGAGCTATGCTCCCGGACAACTCGATATCGGCGACACCCAGCTGGCGCTCGGCAAACGCGGGACCGTTACGCTGCATGGGACCCTGCCGGTGCAGCTAGCGCCGCTGGGGCTTGGCCCGCCCCAGCGCCGCGTCGACCTCACGCTCAAGGCCGACACCATCGATCTCAGCGCGATCGATCCTCTGCTCGGCGGTGCGGCCAAGCTCGGCGGAACGCTCGATGCGCAAGCCTCCGCCACGGGTCTCGCCGGAAAACCTTCGCTTGCCGGGAGCGCGCGCGTGCGGGGCGGATCCCTGCGATCGCCGTACGAAACCACGCCGGCGACGAGCATCAACGCACAGCTGGCGTTTCGCAACGATGCGGTCGAGCTGACGAACTTCACCGGCGCGTTGGGCGCGGGGTCGTTCAACGTCAAAGGCGCGGCGCACGTCGTGCCTGCGGTCGGGCTGCGGAAAGCCGCCGGCCTTCAATATTGGATGCGCGCTTCGCTGCGTAACGCGCAGCTCGACGTGCCGAATTGGTTGAACGGCGGGTTCGACGGCGACATATCGCTGACGAAGTCCGGCGCGACGCCCTTTCTGTCGGGCGACGTCTTGATGCACGACGGCGTAGTGCCGTTCTCCGCGATCTACGCCTTGGCGGGAAAGTTTTCGGGTGCGGCGCCGCCGGCGACGACCACCGCGCCGGGCGTGTCGCGGCTGCGGCCGGGCCACACGATCGTCTACGGCGGCGCGCTGTACGGCGGCGGCACGTACGTGTTGACGAGCTCGCCCGGCGGGAGCCCGACTCCGGCGCCGTTCACCGTCCCGTCAATCGACTTGAATGTCGGGCTCGCGGCCGGCAAAAACGTCAGCGTCAAAGGCAGCGGCTTTAACCTTTCGGCAGCGGGCGGCATCACGGTCGCGGGCAATACGCTCTCGCCGACGATCGACGGATCGTTCAGCTCGCAGCGCGGGCTGGTGACGTACTTCGACACCAACTTCAGAATCTTGAACGGCGTCGTCACGTTCGACAAGAACGAGGGGCTGCTGCCGTCGATCGATGTCGAGGCAATCACTTCGGCGGGCGATGAAGACATCACGTTGAGGATCACGGGCCGTGTCGACCGCCTCAGCACCGATCTGTCGGCGATTCCGCCACTGTCACGCGATCAGATCATCGCGCTGCTCTTGCATGCACCTGCTTTGCAGTCCGTCGTCGAGGGCAGCACGCCCAACGCCGCGCAAACGGTCGCCCTCTCTGAAGCGCAGGCGTTTTTCAACGCGCAGCTCACGCGCAGCATTCTGTTCCCGTTCGAAGCGGCGCTCTCGCAGTCGCTGGACATCGAACAGGTCGCCTTGACGTTCGACGCGCAAGGGCGTGTCAACATCGAAGTGCGCAAGCGCCTCTCCAGCGGTGCGTACGGCATCTATCGAACGACGCTCTCCGCGCCGGTCACGCAGTCGTATGGTTTCGCATACGCGGTTCGCGATCGAGCGACGGTCGAGTTCCTGCAAACGCAAACGCAGTCGGGCCTTCAGACCTTCGTTTTTGACGTGCGCTACGAATTTCACTAAGGCCCTAGAGGAAAGGGCCCCAAAACCGTCGGAACCTGTGGCAATAACGCTCTGTACGTCGGATAGCGGCCAACAAGCTCCAGCGGGCGGCGGAGAACCCGGCTGCTATGAGGCTGGTTGGTCTGACCACGCCCCGCACCATCCTTAGATCATGAGGAGCTCCGCACTGCCAACCTTCGTCTGCCGCCTCACGGCCGCCGCGCTTACGGCGGGAGTCTTGGCAATCGTCGCAGCGCCGCAAGGCGCGCCGGCTGCGCCTCGGCCCATCGTTACGGCGGTGAACGTGCGCGGCAACGTGCGCGTGCCGCCGGACAAGATCCTGGCAGTCGTGAAGACCCAAGCCGGTGTGCCGCTCGACACCAAACAGGTTGCCGCGGACCAAAGCGCCATCCTCAACCTCGGCTACTTCTCCGACGTGAAAGTCGACATTCGCGCGACACCGGGCGGCGTGGCCGTCACGTACATCGTCGTTGAAAACCCCGTCGTTTCCAAGATCGTGTTCAGCGGCAACAAACACGTGTCGTCGGACATCTTGAGCGCGCTCATGGACACGGCGCCGGGGCAGCTGCTCAACACCAACACCCTTCACGACGACGTGGACAAGATCAATTCGTACTACGACAAGCTCGGCTACACGGGCACGCGCCACGTCCAGACGCTGCACATCAACGCGACGACCGGCCAAGTCGACATCGGCGTCAAGGAAGGCGTCACCGTAACCGCGGTCCACGTGAGCGGCAACAGCCTGATTCCCACGCCGGCTATTCTCGCAAAGATGCAGACGAAACCCGGCAGCGAGTTTTCGGAACAGACGTTCAATCAGGATTTGCAGAACGTGCAGCAGCTGTATAAGGACGTCGGCTACTCGGCTGAAGTGGACGGCAGCGCCGATCCGAACAATCCCGGCGTCGTCAACGTGACGATCTGCGAAGACAAAGTGGGCGCGGTCGAGATCGTCGGCAACTCGAAGACGAAGGATTACGTCATCCGCCGCTTGCTGCGCCTGAAGCCGGGCGACTACGTCACCGACACGCGCCTGCGCTATGACTACGAACAGCTGAACAACACGCAGTTCTTTAAGTCGGTGGATCTCTCGGTGAAGCCGTTTTCCGACAAGTGCGGCTATGTCACGCTGGTGTGGACGGTCGTCGAACAGCGCACCGGCACCGCCGGCGCCGGCGTGAGCTACGGCGGTGGCGGTCAGTACGGTCAAGGCGTGTCGGGCAACATCTATTTCAGCGAGTCGAACCTGAACGGCTCGGGCGACGCGGCGTCGATCAACCTGCAGCGTGGACAGTACGTGAGCCAGGTCAGCTTGAGCGGTTCGATTCCCTACATTCACAAATTCAAGCCGGACTCGCTGACGTTCAGCATTTTTAACAACGTCACCAGCAACCAGCCATACCCGGTCTATAAGGAAGCCGGCAACAATCCGTTCTTCTCGATTTCGCCCGTCTCGAGCACGGCGAGCATCTCGACGCCCGGTCAGCAGACCTCGTCGTGCTCGCCCAACGGCGCGCCGTGCAGCGGCATCCTTGCGAACTATTCATCCACCCAGGCGGGCATCCAGGTGAGCCTGGGTCACCCGACCGCGTATTTCACCCGGCTCAATCTCGGGGTGAACGCTACGCGCTTGGGGCAGAAATTCGTCGCCAACGGGTTCCCGCAGGATCTGCTCGATCTCAGCTCGGCGGTGCTGTCGCCGACGAACCAAGTCGCGGGCGGACCGGCGACGCAAAGCGGCACGTTCAATCTGCACAGCGTGACCGCCAGCTTGGTGCGCGACAACCGCGACGACGTGCAAAACCCGCGCTTCGGCGGCACGTCGTCGGTGTCCGAGGAATATGCAGCACGCGCGCTCGGCTCGGACTACGTTTTCAGCAAGAGCGATCTCGATTACGTGCGCTTCTGGCCGGTGCGACGGCATTCGTCGCTGGGCGTGCACCTCAACTTGGGCTTTTCGACGGGCGGGCGATCGCTGCCGTACAATGACCTGTTCAGCTTGTCGGATCAGCAGCTGCGCGGCACGAAATTCGTCTACTACGGCGACCGAGAGGTGCTCGGGCAAGTCGAGCTGCGCGTGCCGGTGACGCAGGACAAGAAGTTCGAAGTGGCGTTCTTCGGAGACGCCGGTGACGCGCCGTACCTGAACACGCTGCCGGGGCCGACGCCCGCGCCGACCCCGACGCCCCCGTCGGGTCCGCACGCGCCGCAGCAGCCGGCGCCGCCGCTGCAGTTCAAGTATGCCGAGGCGCCGTTCCACTTCAAGACGGACGTCGGCTTCGGCATTCGCGTGTCGACGCCGATCCTGCCGCAGGTCATCCGCATCGACTTTGCAACGGGACAGCAGGGAACGCACGTATCCTTCGGTCTCGGTCAATCGTTCTAGAGCAACTTTGAGCGCAGGGAGAACATGAGCACGGAAATCAAACTGACGCCGCGGCGCTCGAGCGCCGCTCGCGGCTATCTCGCCGCCGCGTTCGCGGCGCTGGGCATCGTCGCCGTCACGCCGCAGGCGCTGGCCACCGACATCACCGACATCGGCTACGTCGATCAATCTGCGATCGGCACGCTGAAGCCGTTTCAAGATGCGCAAGCGCAGTTCGCGCAGGTCCGCGCGCAGCTCAACGCGCAATTCCAGCGCGCGATCAAGGGTAAGCGCCAGAGCGATCAGCAGAAAATCTACGCGGACTTCAACAACCGCGTCGCCCAGCGCCAGCAGCAGATCTTCGGGCCGCTGCTGACTCGTGCGCAGATCGCGATCGCATCTGTGGCGGCGAACAAAGGCATGAGCGTCGTCGTCGACAAGCAGATCGTCATCTTCGGGGGGCAGGATATCACCAAGGACGTCGTCGCCCTCATCAGCTCGCCGGGTCCGCTCGTGCCGCCGGTCAACACGCCGCCGCCGGGCGAGGTGGGCTACGTCGATCAGTCGCAGATCGACGCGCTGCCGAACGTCAAAAAAGCCAACGACGCGTTCCTGCAGGCCCGCCAGAATATGGGCGCGCAGCTCAACCAGCAGCTGCAGGGCAAGACGCAAGACCAGCAGCGCCAGCTCATCGCGCAGTTCAACACCCAGCTGCAGGGCGAGCAGAAAAAGGATCTGCAACCGATCATCGATTCCACGCAGAAAGCCATCGCGGCGGTGGCGCGCAAGAAAAATCTCCTGCTCGTTATCGACGCGGCCGACCGGGTCTACGGCGGCACCGACGTCACGAGCGACGTCGTAACGGAACTCAAATAGCGTGGCGCGGCGCGCCAGCGCGTTCGGGACGATTGCAGCGGCCGCGTTAGGCGCCGTCGTCGCGGCGTGCGCGGGCTCGTCATCTGTTTCGAGCCAGTCGCCGAGCCCGGCGGCCGGCGGCGGCGTGGGCTATGTTGACATGAACGCGGTGATCGCCGCGCATCCGATGAACGCCGAAATCGTCGCGCTGCAGGATCAGATCAACGCGCTGAACGCGCAGTCGCTGGTCGAGCCAAAGGCCGTGACGCCCCAGCAGCTGCAAGCGGAGGCGCAGCTGCAGCAGGAGCTGCAGGCCGCGGACGGCGCGTTCCAAGACGAGCTGGCGCGGCGCCGCGCATACTACGAGCAGCGCGAAGCGCAAGCCGTGCAGGCGGCGGAGGCGCAGGCTTTAGGCCAGTCGCCGGGCGGACCGGGAACCGTGCTTTCGGGCATGCGCCAGCAATATGGCACGCAGATACAATCGATGCAGAACACCGCCGGCAAGACGCTGCTCGATTACCGCAACGCCTTGTTTCAACAAGACGCCGATCACCTGCGGAGCGTGCAGCAGCAGCTGTCGGCCGGCGTGGCGGCGCGCGTGCGCGCCAAAATGCAGCAGTATAGCGACGCCGAGACGGCGTATCAGGTCGAGCTCGCCAAGCAAGATCAAGCGCAAAAGCTCAACCTCAAAGCGCAGTTGGAGAATCTCGCCCTGTCCGACAAGCAGCGTTCGCAGACGCAGAGCCAGCTGCAAGACATCGAGACGCGCGAAGAATACCTTATTAATCAGCTGAAGACGAAAGATGACGCGGCGCTGAAGGCCTACGAGCGACAGCAGAATGCCGAAGCGACGGCCCGCTTCAACGCCGAGCGCGCGGCCACCGAGAGCGCATCGCGCGCCAAGCTGTTGGCGCGCCAGCAGGAGCTAGGAACGCAGATGCAGGCGCAGGTCCACACCCTCGGCGGACAGTTTCAAGCACAGATGAACGCCGCGAACCAGGCGCTGCAGAACAATCCGAAGGTGCGAGCGCAGGTCGAGCAAATCCACAATCAGATGCAGAGCGCATACGTGGCAGACGCGAACCGCTCACTGCAAGATTACAAAGCCACGCGCAAGGCGCTGGTGGAGAAATACAGCGCGATCGCCCACCTGCAGCTGCAAGACAATCAAGCGATCGCATCGCAGATCGATCAGCTCGCGGCACAGCGCCGCGATTTGTACGGCAGGATCGTGAGCCAAGTGCAGGTCGTGGTGGGAGAGATCGCGCGCAAAGAAGGCATCGGGCTCGTGATCGCGGCGGTGCGGGCGGCCAACGGCGCGGAGGACCTGACCGGGCAGGTGGCGCGCGCGGTCGCCGCGTTGCCGTCAACGACTCCCGCGCCGAGCGCGACGAATTCCGGGGGATAGATGAGGGGACGAGTTTTTGCTGCGATTGCGCTGGGGGTCGGCGCGCTGGCGGTGCTCACCACCGGCTGTTCGCGAACGCATTCGAAAGTTGCCGTCGTGGACGTCTTGACGCTCGAACAGAACTGGCCCAAGTTCATCAATTACAACAATCAGCTGCAGGCGAACTTCGCCGCCATCCGCGACAGCAAACAGAGCCTCGCGAGCAAGCAGCGCGCGTTCGCACAGTTCCAGGAGCAAGAACGGCGCTGGCAGGAGGAAGTGAGCGGCGACGTGCGCGGCGCCGCCACCGAAATCGCGAAGAACCGCGGTTACCAGCTCGTCGTGACCCGGCAGGGCGTCGCGTACGGCGGAGACGACATCACCACCGACGTCGAGCAGTCGCTGAAGATCCCGATCCCGTCGCCTTCCCCCGGTCAATAACCCGCATGCCCATCGCCGCCGGACGCAAGCTGGGCGATCTCGCCGCGCTTGCGGGCTGCACCGTCACGGGCGACGCCGAGCTGCGCATCTCGCGCGTCGCGGCGGTCGACGAAGCGGACGCGCACAGCCTGACGTTCGCGGTCGACGAACGCTGGCTCGAAAAGGCACTCAAGTCGAAGGCCGGCGCGATCATCGTGCCGGCTGGAGCAGCCGCGGTGGCGCGCGGCGACAAGACGCTGGTCGCCGCCGGCGATCCGCGCGCGGCCCTCGCCGCAGTGCTCGCCGCCTTCGCGCCCGCGCTCCCGTCCGGCGAATTCACGCATCCGAGTGCGGTGCTCGGCGAAAGGCTCGCGCGCGGGCGGAACGTTTGGATCGGCCCAGGCGCAGTGGTGGGCGACGGCGCGCGCCTTGATGACGAAGCAAAGCTTTTCGCCGGGTCGTACGTTGGGCGCGGCGCGCGC